>Ga0228600_1000094_pt1 | contig 12806 bp, 12 predicted proteins | sample CRU5metagenome_FD_182730 | JGI IMG/M metagenome (GOLD analysis project Ga0228600, IMG submission 182730) | Spruce roots microbial communities from Bohemian Forest, Czech Republic - CRU5 | ecosystem: Host-associated > Plants > Roots > Unclassified | place: Czech Republic: South Bohemian Region... | reverse complement strand
AGCCCATCATTTGACGAGGGAGGGGTGAGGAATCGAAGAAAGCCATTGGATAGATCTCCAATCTCAATTTCTCCATAGAAAGCACTCTACGCTATGATTGAGATCGTGATCGTTGCCCAATCTCTATTCCTTCGCGATCGTTCACTGCCCTCGATCTAATTGACTTTCTAATCTCTTTGTCTGTTCTCGCGATCATGAATGAGATTGAGTTTATTCATCCACTTTGATTCATCCATTATGGATTCCCGGGATCGATTATTTAATGAGGCAAATGGACTTGCAAACATGACTGATGATATACTGAAATGGACTTGCCATTCGAGATTAGATTGAAGAGGATAATGGACTGGTTTGATTGATCATCCTAATGGAGTTGATTGAATTGAATCATCCATTCCACTACGATCAGAGATTGTCCATTCCATTACGATCATTGAAGAGGAACCGAACAATCACCTATTTGAGATTAGCCCAGCCCTCACTCTATTCTAATTGAGAATCGTTCAATCCTTTCAATCAACCCCGCTATGAGAATTGATCATCGTGATCGTAGTGATTGAGAAGTCTTTTATGGATTGACTTGGACTTAGCTTACTGTCAGACTTGGCACTTGCATCCTTTGCAGTCTTGTTCTGACTGGGTGTCTGAACAACGTAGCTTTCTTCTTTGTGGTAGGCCTTGACGTCTTGTTCTTTTGCCGCAATAAATTATCCTTTTCATGATCTTTGAGGATCAGTTCTACTTACAATAGCATATTAAATAAGTTTACCCAGCTTGGTCTTACACCGCCCATGGAACAGAATGAATTTCTATCTTTCCACTCGATCTTTGGCGGGATCGAATGCTTTCCCGGTCGCTGAAACAGCTACTCTTCCTTCTCCACCGACATTCTTGATTTTCTTCTTTGTGTTGTAAAAATGCGCGCTAAAAAGCTTAAGTTATGTGCTGCTTGCTTGCCTAGCTTTTGGGAGTACTACCTTATTAGGAAAGCAAACTTGAGGTATGCTTGTCTTCCTGAAAACATTCCTTTCATAGACTGGACTTGCCCGGAAACTGCTGCTCGAGAAGACCTCCCAACGGCCATCAGCCTTGAAGGGCCTTAGATCCAGATACCATCCCATATTGCTTCAGGCCGTATGTCCTCCAACAGACGAACTATAGGAAGAATCAGCCGCAATAAAATGACCCTCTTCCCTTAGAGATGTAGCTTCGAAGCAGTGCAGTAAGCTCTGTGCTCTTATTCTTTCGACCAATACAAGCCCGAAACCGCCTCCAACCCCTAATTATACGCCGACCCGCTTGCCCATATCAAAGAAGGGAGCTTCGGTCCCGCTTGCTGCCTCCTGGAATGCAGGAGACTTACCTATTCTCTTGCTTAGTATAGGAACGATGTGCGCTAACCTTCTAACCATATTGGTATCTGACTCTTGAAAAAAAGCATTTCACGCCGTCTACCATTATTTATACGTGATTGTTCGTTCGCTTGACCTGGAAGTTCGGTTATGAAATCCACCCCTTTATTAGTAAGCGCCCCTGCAGGAAACCGCTTAATAGTTTGGTAAACCATACCCCGCCGACCTTGGCTATCGCCTTTCAGCGCCGAAATCATCTCACTCAAGCCTTCTCCGCCCTTATGGCTGATGCTTTAGCTCCCGCTATTCCTACTGATAAAGCCTCTCTATATCTCTTTCCTTTTTTCTGGTTCTCACCCAACAAAAAGAGTAGCCCTTGCTTAGCCACGCAATTTATCTTATATATACATTAAATGACATGCGCAATATACTCTTTCTTTAGTGGCATCTGCTGCTTGAGATTCAGATCGTGATTGAGGCCTAGGCCCAACCAAAGCCCTTACTCCGATATTTCGGTTTGAGTTTGCACAGGGAACTTATTTCTTTTAAGTATAAAGAAATTGGTGGAACCGGAGCCCTTGAATCGAATTTAGCTCATTCCTTTGATAATTCTAACTCAACTCGAGTTAAGCAAGCTTTCCTTCCTTTCGTGGAAATCTGTCCTAAATTAGGATCCATATTCTTATGCTGCCTTTGTTGCTGCTTTTGATTCAGTTGTTGAATATGTCGAATCCACTGATGAAACTTATTAAGCAGTTGTTAGCGCTCTTGCGCGAAGCTTACCCCACCCCCTTACTATACGAAACGAACGAAAGAAGCCAATCTAGCTGTTGTGTCGTCAACTACTTCGGTGAGGGAATGGTGGTTAGCTCAATTACCCGGTATTGGGTAAATATGTGCAAAACCTTAGGAACGGCTGACGCCCTATAGCTTCGGGCGGGTACCTCCATACCCATACTCTGAGCACTTTACCAATCTATAACTTTGATATCATCACAAGAATTGAAAATCAAAGAGGGCAACTGTCCAGGTTGCAAGACGAGTATAAAATAATGTCAGATCTTTATGAGATCCAGCACGCACATATTCAAAAGGAGAATCTATTCCCTTCCGGGGTTCTATACTTGAGATCGAGGAGAGATGCGAGAATTAGACGAGACTAACTTGATGGTCTTTATGCGAGCACAGCATCCCTTCCGAGTAGAGTAGTGTGTAGGAACTGAGCATACGCTAAAATCACACTCGCATTAAGCACTTCCACTAGGGCTACTAGGCAATCGGACTCTTCCACTACCGGGACGACTACTGATGACTTTCTGACTGATCCAGAGAGCTCAGACTGACGGTTAGGTGGTTCGGTTCGGTGTGAGATGGTTCGGTTGCTTCAGTCATCAGGTGACTGGTATATCCATTCAGTACTGGACTATCCCACTAGTGTATGTACTGATACTGGACTGGGCTGATTCCACCACCAGGGAGTGACTGAGTCCACCATGACTTGATCGATCGTACTATATTATAAGTAGTTGCCCTTGATCGTACAATAGTCTTTGTCAATCACAATGAGTTGATAAAAGACAGTCAGGGTGAACTTCAATGATCGAAAGCTCCTTTCTTTGCTTTTCTTCTATCAATGTGGGATTGTCAGTTCATCTATCCCTACCATCTTGATCTATTCAATAACGATACCCGAGCAGCAGACCAACCAAGGGATCTACCTGAGCGTATCAATGGAATGAATGATCCGAGCTGAACAAACCAAGGGGAAGATAGATATCACATACTTTGAGGAGATATTGACCGGGATTCCTCCAATTTGTTTACTTTTGTCCATGGAATTGGGATCAAGTCACGAGGTATTGTCAAATGCTAAAATCCCATTTTGATGCGAATTTCCCTTTCTCACTATCGATGTGAAATCCCTGGTTGCTTGAAGCTCTATTTCGATATCTTACACTACTGACTTCTGTGTGGTCTTCCTGACTAACCCATCAGATAGGGTATACTCCAGCTGAGACTGACAACATGAATTCATACATATACCAAGTTGGACTACAAAGAAGATCTGGGAGAAGAGATTCATTTCACCGATGGGAATGATTCCTCGACTTCTCAGCCCACCTCTTCCTAACGACGAGCCCGATGAGCGTATCAATGGACTGACCTGTGAGCAGTGTATCAATGGAATGACCCGAGCAGACCAAGGGATCAAGGCAATAGCTACGCGCATCAAGGTGATACCTACACCGAGCGAACCTGACCGTACCGAGTGAATCATACCTTACCTTACCGTAGCGTACCATACTGAGTGAAACCGTGCCGAACCAAGGGAAGCCTATGATATCCCATACTTTTAGGCTCAAATCACGGGATTTCCCACTATGGAGTTCGATCTCTGGTTGCTGCTTTCAGTCTCTGTTCCGATATCTGGAATTGGACCAACAAACCAAGAAAGAAAGGAATGGGACACCTTGTGGGATTCATCCTTCTTCCTTTGGTGATTCTCTTTCAGGAACATTTCAATCATTGATTGAAGCGTAATTACATATATAAGTGAATTACGGAATGAGACTCTCAAGCTAAGGTATAGTGGCTTTCTATTCAACGTTGCAGAACCAGTGTTTCTAATGGCTACGGGATTGGTAAATCCTTTCATGAGGGTTATTTTGTTTCATATTCGACTTTTTGCTCCCGATTGCGGGAGACTTTTCCCATCCCCTCCCCCACGGTATAAAGAAACTCATTCAGAGAAATTGGTTCTACCGGGCATTAGACTGTTCTACCGGGCATTAGACTGTCCGTTTTGTTGGTTCTACCAACCTTTAAACATGGGTGAGTGAGTTATTCACTTATATATGTAATTACGCTTTAGCAGCCGAGGAAATAAGTGATTGATTCCCCTCAAATCTCCTGAGGGAGATGAGAAGGAAGGAAAGAGCTAAGGACCAACTTACCCACCCTCGTTTCTATATCACGACCTTGCCTATCTCTCTCTATTATAGACCTTCCCTTTCCTGGTTACGATGATCCCATGCATTCTCGATTCTCCCTCAGGAGAGAGGTCTCTATTCTATAGGACCTGAACTGCATTCATTCGAAAGGTCGGGTAAGGGGTGCCTTCGCATAGCTCAGGTAAGGATTAAGGACCGAAGAGTAGATACAAGGAAGGGGATATGCATAATTGATGCAAATATATCTAGTGTTGGTCGAGAGAGCATCGTTATGACATACGTAATTTGAATCGATACGAAACGTTGGTTGGGAAGGCGACATAGGTCAAGTCCGGGCATAGGTGGTCAATTGCTCTCTATGAACCTAGGTCACATATGGGAAATGTCTCTCTATAAGGGTGGGGCACAGGTAGGCAACAGAGGCTAAGGCATAGCCAGGTAGAGCTAGCTACAGAGCCAGCAGACTCCGCAGCGGATAAAGCAGCTGGAAGTGTGCCTTACCATCTTCAACCTTCTTAATGTAGGCTGGTTGGAGGCATTGTATATAGAGGCGTTTACCGAGTGATTTCACTTACGAAGACAGGGGATAGTACCTGTAAGATCGAAAACTTGATCCAGCATCCTCACCCGTTCGAAAGCTAGCAGCCTGGGTTGAATCAGCAGTTTACCTTGTTTAAGCAGCTGCACATCCAGATGCAGATACTGATCGAGATGGAGATGAAGCGCCTGTTCGAAAGCACGTTGATGATCTAGATCCACCAACATCAATGACATAGGAAGCATCTGGGCAAGCAGCAGTTTCCGAGCCATGAGCAGATTCATCAGCAGGGATAGAAGCATCCAAGCCATCAGTTAGAATTTAAGTCCTAAATCCAGAGTCTGTTGGAGATCTCCTCATAGATCCGATGCTAGTTCTTTAGCAGGAGGTAGTAGTTTTCCATACACGAGCTTCTAAGTAATTCCCCACTATCCATTCCAGGAATCTGATCTCAATGTCGATTAATCACATATATAGGGGTACTCTGTAGTTCGCCTTGCTTCTTCCAACCCTCATGATGTCCCCCTTTCCGTTTGTGCAAAACGTCCATCTATACTTCCTCTTCGGAGTGACCGTTTCGACCGAACTCATCTCTGCTTTTTCACTTGCAATGGGGCATGTAAGCAAAAGGGAGAGCCTATTTAAGAGCCAGTACCTCGTAAGCATCTTTTCCTTTTCGGGATCCATACCCAGTTGATTATTCAGTTGACCTCACAGTTTCAGTGCTAGTAGTTAAGGTCGTTGCTCTGGAGAGCTTGTGGTCGTAATGGAGTAGCTCTATTCTGCTGGTATGGTGGTAGGATATGCGCTTACTGGAGTGATGATTGAAGCTACTTATGATCCTACCCATTAATCGATATGAGGTTCTACGCCTTGCATAATATGTGAAAATTAGGTTCTATTAATAAGTATGCTAATTGGTCCCACTGATCAATAATAATAGGTTCCGTATATTATATAAAGTAGGCAAAGGTAAGGTCATAGCCCATTCGGATCGGAACTCTGTTGAAGCAGCACCCATTGCATTTGATCTGATTGACGTTGATCCAGCTCCATATCCAGCTTCCAATCCAACTGGTTTAGATGCTGCTATCTATGCCACCTCAACCCAATATGGAGCTATATATGCACCTAAATCTCGATCCGCTGCTGGATACTATTATTTATCTATTCGGATATAAAACGACTGGAGCTAGCCGGGAACCTATATCGGGACCTACGCAATGCGCAGCGGAGTAAGGCAAAGCGTCCAGTAAAAAGGAACAAAGGTGGGTAGGCTCAGAAAGGTGGTATGGCACGTTAGGCATGGTTCAACAAACAGAGTAGGAGGCTTAAGTAAGGGGGAAGGAGGAAAGGGTAAAAGGCAAAGGCACAACACCAAAGTTAGTAGTAATAGAGCCAGCCTCAGTTCAAGCAGCAAATCCAAAAGCAGTGGTTTCAGCATCAAAGACAAAGGCAGTAGTCGCAGAGGTGAGAGCAGAAGATCCAGCAGATCCAGTTGTTTTACCACCGGCAGTAGTTGGGGTTGAACCAGAACAACCTATTGAAATTTACCCAGACGTAGTTGACCCTATTCTAGCAGTTTAAGGAGCAGTTCCACCAGCATCAAAGCCAGCATCCTCCTAACCATATGCAGATCCTCTAGCACCAGATATAGACGCATAACTAGTTTACCGAGCTACGGATTCATTTGTAGATCATCCATATCCATAACCAACAAATGATCCAGCGGCTAAGGGAGCAAAGGCGAAGGCAGGGACATAGCCCGTTCCAGGTAAGGTTTACCCAGTTGGACTTAAAGTCACAATCCCACCAGTAGCAGATCCCGTTGTTTACCGAGTTTACCTATACTTTGCAGCTTAAAAGAAACATGTGCCTGATCCGGTACTTGCAGATTCTCCAGTAGCTTACCCACCACCTAATCTCGCCCAACATCCTTTTATGTCCCAGAACCAATAGCTTCCCTTCCAGCAGAGGCAGCGGAGCCCCTTTCAGTTCCCAATTCTGGTCCAAGGCCGCTACCTTGCCTGGCATTACTTCCATTTCGAGAGCGAGCAGCATCTATTACAATTCTTTCTCCAGAAACACCAGAAGCAAGGGTTGAAGAACCTCGCCTAGCATACCTTCCAGCAGATCGAGACCCAGATTCTTATGTTCCTGATCGAGACACATAGCCCATAGCATCCCTTTGCTCGGTTGCTTCGTATATAGATGCAAATCCTTTACTAGCGGACAACCCTCTATACTTTGCTTGGATGGAGGTCGGATATGGGTTTGAACTTCGCTAGGGGGTTGGCGATTGGCTATCAGGTCGTCTCTCCTCGGCCTTCAGTTGTAGTAGCTTAGGGCCTTGCTTCTTCGTGTCTAAAGGTAGTATCATAAAAGGGATAGCCGCCCCCTACTACCCAACCACATTGACTCTCATAACCATCTCAGCGAAAGTTCCAGCTTACCCTAAGAATATTCTACCCTAAAATTCCACAGTAATGGCATTAGCGTGAGTAGGTCCAGGATTGCCTTTAGCATTTCCTACGTACACTTTGAATGGTTTTGCTACAGTCATACGTTGCATCTTCCATTCGAGCGACGACAAAGCAAGTGTTTATTGTACAGCTTTTATAGAGCTTCGTTGTAACACCGACAAACTACCAACCCCCCGAAGCTCAGTGATTTTCCCTATTTCCTCACTGAACTTCTGCCCAGATTCTGTAGGTGGGTCATTCCTACATAAATTGGCTACTCAGACTTAGTTTTTGTTCGTCCGGTGGGCATTTCGTTTCCGCCTAGAGATAGCCCGTTCCTTTTCCTAAATTTATCTCTCTCTGCAGGTTGTGGTGAATAAGCTCAGTTGGTTATATCTATATATATAGACAGGATCATCATCGCAGGTGAGGTGCTTCCTTTGTATCCATCCAAACAGCAGGGGTTAGATCCACGCGATCTCTCATTTTATATATGGTGGTGCCCGCTCAGGCAAAAGAGAAGCAAGCCATAGCTAGACAAGCGGAGCGGATCACCGATTGGAAGAAAGGTTGAACGTCGGGTTTCGATCTAGTAGCGAGGCACTGCACCCTTAAGTTAAGTAAGCCAAAGAAAGTTAGGTTAGGCTAGCAACATAGTGGGAGAGCATCAAGCAACGTGGCCGTCCCACACATAGTGCCATAGGAGGATAGCATCAACCAAGGTCAACGGATGTAGCTACGCACCGAATCAAGTGTGCATAGTAGTCCGGGACCAAATTGATTGGGGTGAACTTATTGTTATCAAAGTACAGCGGGTTCTACCACTCTAGCCGTCGAGCTACGAGGAAGCCCTGTGGCTCACCGGAGAAGAGCAGCAAATCCAGTAAAGTAGCCACCGCCAATGCTGCTATTATATATGTAATTATGCTTGCCTTATGATCTCTTTCTAGTTACTGAAAGCGCTTTCTTTCAGAACCTCAAAGAGCATAGCGAAGGTTAGGTCCTGGCTAGCACAGGTAGGTCCTGGTCAACCCACCCAGTAAGGTCTTTAAAGGTAAACCCAGTCTAGTAAGGTCCTGGCGAAGGTACTTTCCCCTTAAGATACTTGGATACTAGGAGGTACTTCCCCCTGCTAGTAGATTAAATACCTAACCAGCCTGCCATCGAATGCAAGTTGAGGCAGCCGTATGAGGCCAAGCCCGGAGAGAGAAGAGGATAGGCCTATCAATATTGATTCAGTTAAGGCATACTTCCTTCGACAGCAGGTAAAAGCGTGGAATAAGTGAATTTATCCTATCTTATATGTTGCTCAAGGCTGCTTGGGGTGAGACATACAATGAAGCTTCCGAATTGTAGTCTATGATAACGGAGTTCTATAGTCAATTCTATAGTAGATCGTCCAGCCAACTGACTGTAGGAGGCAGACGCAGCAGACAGAAGGTTATCCAAATAATTTGTACTTTAACAGGGCCCCAGAAGATGTTATTAAAAGCAGCTGGGGGACTACTAATTGCTTGCTTGCTGTCGACTGCTGCGGTTCCAGCCAGTGAGGGAGGGCATCCAGACCCGTACCCTGAAAGTTTGGCACTAGCCATTTAATGTTCGGAGAATACAGACCAGACCCCATCCGGTCCAACAAGATTGAGACAGACCCATCCTTTTTTCCCTCCAGTTTTCCCATAGCTTACATCAAATTACTGTTTCCTTTTAGTTGGTGGGTGGGTGGACAAGGCAAAGCTTAGACAGGCTTACTTTTTGAAGGTTAAGGCCTAGACAACACTTACTTAAGATACCACGATACAGCCTCTGATTTGAAGGGACTGCTTAAGCCTACTTGCATTACTTAAGTGCGACGATGCTATGAACAACCTGTCCTGTTTACCACCCTTGATAGACCTCAATTACTTGAACTTAGAGCTTTGGTATTGACCAGCACATGAAGACTTTCTGTTCGGACCTACGGCTACCAACCCATGTTAACTACCCCTTCTATACTTACTCACTGAACAACTTAGTGATTGGACAGGCGGGAAGGCTTGCTTGGGCTGGCTGGCACTTATAACATTCATTCGTATTTACCCCTTATATGCCTACTCGAAAGAGACTTTATGTTGGATGGACACACTCTTGCATTGCCCTCTTTGATTCTCAATAAAGTCAGACGATCTTGGAAAGAGCTTGCTTGCTTGGGTGGGTGGGCACTTTGAGCATTGCTATTTACTTTAGCCTACTTGATTACTTCAGTGCGATCTACCGCTACTAACCAACGTGTTCTGTTTTCACCCTTTAATAAACTTAACTGAACTTAGTGAGTAATTGGCTGGCGCACAGACTTTAACTTACACATTTGACGGGCGTTAAACAACTAACACTTGCTAAATATTGGGAGGGTACCATATTAATATTTACCGGCCGAGCCTTGCCCAGGATACTAGTTAGTAATTATAAAATGTCCTAGCATGAGACCTCAGAGACTAAGCCTTATTGGGCCACTTCAATAATTTTATTCTTATTGAATCATAAACTCCCCTCCCTACCTATTTAGAGTCCCTCCGGGTCCTCTCAGCAGATTGTCTACCTAAAATTTCCAGGTGTTGATCCACTTGATCCAGGTAGGGTTAGGTGCCGATACTCAATTACTAGTGATGATTCACTATATGTAAAGAAAGAGGTGATCCACTCAGTGCTTAGCTTTATACATCATCATTTTTTTACCCATCAAGCGAGGATATTATTAAGTTCCCCTTCGGGGGATTCTACTTTTAATAACATCTTCTGGGGGAGGCCGCGTCGCAAGCAATAAACTGATTAGATTGATTCACTAGATTCCAGCTCACGTAACCATTATTATTCCCCAGCTCATGGCCCAATCATATCTAAATATCACCCAATAAGAGAGAGTCTGCAGTCTGTTCAATATGCATCCCCGCCCCCTCACGCTGTAAGTAAATAAATACATACCCCACTCCCTGCATCAAGTTATAGTGCTTTGTTCCTTTATGCATGTGTCCAGTCCTCTATTCCAGGCCTAGCGAGCAAGAGAGCCAGACCAAACGCTCCCAGGCAAGCAAGAAAGGACCCCCGTTCATCATACCCAACATAGGTGTACCATTTTTCCCTGCACGAAAGACACATATCGATACGGAACAATAGATAAAGTGAAAACAGGATCAACCTATAGTTTGAGAAGAAGACAAGCAGTTCGATATTGAGATCGAGATACATGTAAGCAAACCACTGATTCATTGTCATTACTCAATAAGCGTAGCCAGCGCCAACCTATATTATGTCGGTCGATTTGTTTGACTGATACAAGTGATAGCCGATACGATGCCATGGTATTATACCAATGGTGTTGATCTGCCTGCTGGACTTACCAATGGATGTTCACGAAAATGCGAATTACAATAAAACCGTCAGTAGTTTATTTCGAGAGCTGGAGCCCCGCCTAGATAAAGATCTAGATCCCATGTTAGTAGCAGGGTCTCCGATTGGAGTTTAAGCTTCAGATCCACCACCAGCAGTTAAGGTTACAGCTAGAGATCCAGCATTCCTTCGCTTGGTTTCATATCCAATTCCGGATCCATATTAAGTACTATATTAAGTATCCCTACTATCAGCGAGGGCCAAGCCTGTTCGAAAGCCAGTTTACCTTGATACAGTCTTAGCACCCCCTTGTGTTATTTTGATTTCCGTTAGTCAAGTGTCTACCCTTTACACTGATGACGTGACTTTGTTCTATCGATGCCCCTGCCTGGTGTGGTCCCAGCAGTGGCTCTAGGAATTAAATAAGGTACATTTAAGGCGGACCTGTGTAACCATCGTAACGCATCACCTGTGGCCTTGGGCATACAGCTAGGCTTGTTTCAGCCGGATAAGAGTTCTTTGGGCTTGTTTCTTCAGGTGTTTCAGGTTCCGTAGGCTAAGGTTATGAGCTCAGTCTCTAGGACAAACCACAGCTCGCGCTGGCTCCATCTTCAAAAGCTCCATTATAAACCACTGCTCATGCATTGGAAGCGTGAACTGTACGGACGAATAGGACATAACGGGCGAGGAAACGATCGGTCAATCCTCAAAAGCTCGCCTCGCGTGCCTTCAATTCCGATGTACAAATTCTCGCCCTATGAAAGGCTTATCAGGAATGTACGAAAACCCGGAAAAAAGCTAGAACGGGCTATGATGTACCAAAAGTAGGAACAGCTATATCTATATCTATATATAGTGCATCGTATCAAGTTTTGTCTCACTCTTCCCTCCTAATTTGGTTAGTGGTACGAGCCATTCGTCCGGAATCTGTTATCTCCATCATAAATTCCGATGCTTGTAACACCGACAGCGATTCATCAATTTTATTTATTACTGGTATTGACTCTGCGTGCTATGGTTCAATCCCGTACACTTGCTTTATGGGCGTTTCCCGTACATACACATGCAATGGACTTCTTTCGTACACGTGCAAAGGCCTTATCCATAATGGCTGCGTCTTTAGATTCTAAGCTTATCTCGGGCTATAGATGGGCTTTAGTTCGGGGAGCCGCTTACATGTTATTATGTGCGTCTGGCACGTCACGCTCTTTATGGTCCGTTCGAAGTGTATCACATTTTATCATTAATGATGGATGGTCCAGTACAGGTGGATAGGCGCTTTTGAGTTTCCGGTATGATGTATGGAAAGGAGCTGCACCCCGTTTACTCTCATGGAACGAGTGGCCGGTAAGGGGAGTAGCCCATATCTGTATGTCTATAGAACACCAATAGTCTTCTATGGCCTTGTGCATCTGGACCTACTATGGGTTCAACAGTTTCAAGGTCATCTGCTCGAACTTCGGCTTCAATTCTTGCCCCTGCGTGGTAAACTGGCTCTACTGCGGGTGATACCTTTGCCCTAGTTCTTGGCTTTGTTGCTTCTGCGCCCTTTGCCTCCATAGTAAGGTTCAATCTTGACCAAGAACCTTACCCGTGCGGATCTTCACACTCTATCAAAGATTTGAAGTGCGGGAAAGATATTACGTCCTGCGACTTGAGAGGAAGGTCTGATCCGCCATACCACGTCCCCTATGTCACGTCTACGCCTAGGCCACTATTTGCCTCTAGCCTAACGCGGCGCCTTTCCTCATAAACGGAAGCCTTACCTAGTGGGTGTTTCCGGTGCGGCTGGATCGACTTAAACTGCCTTGACTACCTATGCTGGTGGATCAACAACAATTGGCTCTGAAGCTTATGGATCAGTAGGTTCCGAATCAACCCCGGCTACTTACTCTCGAGCTTGATATGGGCAACAAACTACAATTGGATATGGAACTCAATCTGCGCTTGATGGCACGGGATCCTTCCTATAAACTGGCACTTAGAATTGGCTCTCCGACTGGAGGATTTCGATCTCAATCTCGAACGGGTGGAACTGAAGGATCTGGAACTAGATAATCTGAAACTCCCGCTGCGGGATACGGCCTTTGAACCGGATCTGCACCCACCCCTTATGAGCGAAACGTAGCTAATCTCT
>Ga0228600_1000093_pt1 | contig 12868 bp, 20 predicted proteins | sample CRU5metagenome_FD_182730 | JGI IMG/M metagenome (GOLD analysis project Ga0228600, IMG submission 182730) | Spruce roots microbial communities from Bohemian Forest, Czech Republic - CRU5 | ecosystem: Host-associated > Plants > Roots > Unclassified | place: Czech Republic: South Bohemian Region... | reverse complement strand
AACACACACCTTCTCGAAGGAAGAGGATTCTAAAGTAAAGCTTTATTTCGGTGGTTTCTTCATCATGAGTATAATGCAGAGCATCAAAACAAAATGTTACTGCTCGAGAGTCCATTGGGTAAAGGCCAGCAATTGATAAGAGCAAGATATGAGGCTCATTTATTTATGCAATCATAGACTACGAGGACTCCCAATCCTATGTAGAAAAGTGGCATGGGTGACAATATTCAAAGTGCACTAAACTAAGACGACCCATTAAGGAGGAGCGCTATCATCCAATGAGAGCGAAAGAGCAGCTTAGAGGGGTAATGCCGCTCGCCGAGATGGGGTGGAACCTATGGACAATTTAGAGGCGACAACAAGTCAAAATGCCGCTTATCAGAGGGCGATACTAAGCCTATATATCAGTGAGGAATATACCTGACTGTAGTGATTATGGTCATTAGAATAATCCGAAGGTGTCATAAAAAGAAGTCCAAGGTCCTGCATCCAAGAAACAAAAGCTAAAGAGTCTTGTCAGATCTTATATGAGCGATTAAATTCATGGATGTGTGTGTAACCTTAAACTGTGCGACAACCTGATATGGGCAAGGGAGGCCGGGGAACGAAGAGTTCCCAAAAGAGGCACTCCCGCCGTGGGCAGAGAGGTTAGGGAATGAAGAGTCCCTAAAGGAGGCACTCTCGCTAAGGAGGCCAAGGAATGAGGAGTTCCCGAAGGAGGCACTCGTGTGAGGTACAAGGAGGCCAGGGAACGAAGAGTTCCCGAAGGAGGCACTCCTGCGAGGTGCAGGGACGCCTGGTAATGAAGAGTTCTCACATGAGGCACTCCCACGAGGTGCAGGGAGGCCAGGGAACGAAGAGTTCCAGGAGAGGTCTGTGGGGGTGTCACCAAAGGGAGCGAAGATGATGGGGCCTCGCCATGCGAAGCGATGATGCTATGCCGGTGGGTTAGTCCGACTAGGCCATTGGGCTCTAAATCGTATGACGTCTGGGAGTGCAGGACACAAGCGAGTGTAATGATTGTTCCCACAAATAAAACAAGGCAGGTTTGTGTTATGTCTTGGGCTAGGTCTTGTGTGACCGTGGCACGCAGTGGGACTGCCCCCAACATCAGTGGATGTAGGCTGAGGGAGGATTTGCTGCCAAATACCAATGATAATGCACCAAATGTACAAAAAGATCCAGTTTAAGGTCGGGCACCCAAATAAGATAATCTCAAAAAGGGTATTAGATTATCGATGCACGATAAAATCCATGGGAGTGTTGGCTCCCTAAAACTAGTTTACAACATCTCTTGAGGGGGTAAAATCATGGGCGTTGGAGGTGGAACAGTGATCCAAAGAATCCCTGTTAAGTGCAAGACGTGATCTTGGGTGAGAGGAATTAAAGACACTTTCAAGGGAGATGAAGTTGAAGGGAATGTCGATGGAGCAGTTAGGCCCATGAAGGAAGTCACTAGGAGAACCTAGATGGAGGTTATCTCTAGGGCTAGCGAAAGAATTCATAGCCTAAAATATTGATTCGTCGTCGGGAAGAATGCGATTAACGAGGCATGTGGACTTTCGCAAATGGGGGGGATAAATTGGCATGGATGCCCCCAAGGGTGAATGAAGATGCCCACCCTCCATGCTGAAGTGGTGAGGAGGTTGTTATACTAGAGCCAGAGGCTTGCGCTCGGTGGATGTTGTGCAAATTGTGTAAGTGGAAACATAGTTCATTGGCTCAGTGTGAGCAACACAACATAAGGTGAGATTGTTTTAGGTGTTGGACATGGTGGGGGATCACAGTATGCGAGATGATCGATGGTGACGATGCGTCCTTCATGAGGTAATTTAATGACCCAAAAGAGTGAAGACACCACAACATTCATGGCATAGATGTAATCATGCCCAAGGAGGATCTTGTAGTCCACCGGACCGGTCATGACTGTGACATCGATCAAGATCGTCTTATCGCCTAACTCAATTGGGAGATTAGGCACAATCCATGTTGGGTTACAGAGTATACCATCAAAGGCTCATAACTCAGTCGTTGGTGGAACGAGGGTTGGAGATCCAAGGTGCTCCCAAGTAGAGAAGGACATGATACAAGAGGAGGCCCCTTTGTCCACTAAACATCAATGAATATAGAAGGGCCTAATGGTGCCCCTCACGTCGACCCCTATTTGGAAGGGGGTGGAAGAAGGAAGACGAGCCTCGATATCCTGGTCGCAATCAAAGGTGATGGCTTTAGAATTGGGAGGCGGTCTATTCGCATTTTCCTTACAGGGATAAGGTCTAGTGTTCTCATTTTCGTGGATCCTCGGTTTTCCTTAGCAGCCTCTCCATAGGTTCTGTGATTTCGGCATAGCCTCTGATGAACCTTCTGTAATCTCCAGTGTGCCCTAATGTAGATCGTAACATCGTGACGTTGGTCAGAGCCTCTAGGTTTACAATAGTGGCAATATTAGCTGGATCCACGAGAACACCATTCTTTCAAACCACATGGTCGAGCAAGGTGTCGAATGACATGCAAAAGATACATTTATTTAAGTTAAGGGATAGTTACAACTGTCGGCACCTCTCTAACATCAGTCACAACATCTCCGCGTGATCCTTCAGTAGACTATCTACTGTCCATTCATCCAGGTAACCCTCCGAACACAGCTATAACAATTCTAGAGAATACAGCGGGGGCATTTTTAAGGCCCAAAGGCATCGCATTTGATACATACGAGCCCCATTCGATAAGGTTTTATTCTTCTTGTCTTCTTCTGCAATACGAACATAATGGTACCCAGAAAAATAACTAGTAAACTAATAGGCTTCCTTTCCCGCAACATGATCTAGAACTTCATCGCTGAAAGGGGTAGGAAAGGAACCGTGAATGCAATCTGCATTCAGACCCATAAAATCCACACAGACACGAATCTCTCCCCTTCCAGTCTTTTTGTTTTGTATTACTATTGGGATGATCCAATCTGATTCTTCCACGGGGAAGATCAACTTGGCCTTAAGCATCTTATCGATCTCTTATTTCACCTTTTCTTTTCTCCTGGGATTTTGCCGAGAACATCTCGTCTTTATAGGCTTTGCGCCTGGCTTTAATTCAATTCACATTTCTCCCAACTCACCTTTGATGCCCTTCATCTATGTGAAGTTTTGTGGAAACAAGTAAACATATTCTCTAAGCAGGGCCACAACCTCTTACATTGTTTGATGATCCCATTAGTCTCCAATAGAAGCTAGTCGTGGCTGGTCTTCTGTCCCAATGTTAAACTATTTGAGTTTAAGTGGCTCTTTGAATATCTCACCACTTGGTTCGTTTGTTGTCTCTGTAACCAACCTCTCCCCTTCTGCTTCTTTGAACACCAGATGGCTTGTCTAGGTCATATTTTTCATCCGGGTCTTTTTCTATCTTGCGGAAGCATTTCATATATCCCTTCATGCTCTCCAATACTTTCGCTAGCAATTGTGGTCTTGCGAACGACTGGTGTCACTCACATCTGTGGGGACCCTCTTGAATCTTTGGGTCTGTCCTTCCTTGATAGAACTCTATAGGTTCCAAGGAGTTGTCGTCTGCATTGGGAATATAAATGATCTATAATTTTGGTGGTGGAAGGAAGCGATACCGCAACGCAGGCTCTACCTTCTCCCAACTGCTTAGCTCTTCTTTATGCGTAGCCCACCATCTAGAAGGAGTACCTCACAACACAACATATAGTCTTGGAATCAACTGTTCTTGTGGAACTTCTTGCTCCATTCTGTCCATATAGTCCTCAACATCGCTGGTTCTATCATATATTGGGAGATCCCGCAACTCTGCACCAATTCAATGTACCACTTTGACTGAGGCATAATGCCTGGAAGACAGCTAGTGGTTGTGTTCCTGCCAATTCAGCATAGCATCCTTACTGTCAGAGTCAAATGAACAGATGTTGCGCTAGCTAACAGCACCATCAGCGATAGGATTAACATAGTCATTCCTCATGCTAGTAGTTAAATTATAGATGTATTCGACCATAGATCTATCCATTCCATCGTCTGCAGGCTCGGTGTATCTGGGTCACTGGGTCAATTGGCTAAATCACCTGGATTCCATCTGCTTCAAAGGACATCTCCCCTCTCTTCAGGTTGATTGCAGCATCATTATCATTAGTCCACTCAATTCCCAAAAGTGCGGAATAGGGGTCACTCTCATCTAAGATATAAATGACTAAGAAGTGTGCAATTGTTTTTACGTTTGCAAGACTGACTTTTACATTTTCCAGTCGGCCAATTAGATAGATCTTGTATTGATTGTCTAGTCACAACTGAATGGGAGAGTACACCAACCGTGGTCTCCCCATCGATTCCCATGATTTCTTCGGGAGGATGTGAACATTAGACCCCAAGTCTAGCATGACATCCCGGACATCGTATCCATCGATCTGGGCATCCATCCTGAACTCTCGGCCTTTCTGCAACTTCTTTTTCTTTCCAATCCGGGGTGCATTTTTATCAGGTAGAGGATAATTGATGGGTTCTTCCTCTCCACTTTCAATCAGTTGTTTTAAGGTCGTCTGCAACATCCCAGTCAAGTGTTCATCCTATAAAATTCTTATTAGGGACCGGAAGAGGTAATGTATTTATTGTAAGGATTTTCCCCGTCCGTCTGACCATGTTGCGGCCTTTGAAGTATTTCCCCACTTCTGGGACCAATTACAGGGATATGGGCTACTTGGGTAGCAATTGTACCAATCTTTATGGTCGCAACTTCCTCTCTCATGATATCCAATGCTTCTCTGAAGTCATTCTTTTTATTTCCAGCATAAAACCCCAGGGCTGCAGATGCAGCCTTCCTAAACTGAAGGGGTGCGTTATTCATAGCATCGCCAACTGTGTGGGCTACCCCTCATGTAACAGTATTGATTCTTTGCATCCCATATTCTCCAATGGTTCGTGGTTCCAAGTTTACCAAATTAGCGTTGCACTGTCGCGTTCGAGCCTACCATTTATCTAACAAATCTGGACAATCTTCTGTTGCGTGGGAAGTGGTCCTGCAGTGGACACACTGAGGTGTGGGTTAGGACAATCCCGAGAGATGTGTTCTACTTCATCGCAGTGATAGCATCGTACAGCCTCAACTGCCACCTTTCCCGCCATGATATCCTCCTCCATGCCCGCCACGCCCTCCTCCCGCTGGAGCATTGCTACTCTCCTTTACCCTGAAAGAGGATCTTTCAAATCTTTCTGCAAGAGCTTGTAGGGATCGATAGTTCTCTTTGTTGTGAGTGTTTGATCTGCAAAAGTCGCAGAACAAAATGACGGGGCTAGAAAATCACTTTTGCAGTATTGGGCAGAGTTGTGGTCACTGCCCATATGTTCTGTAAATCTAACAATATTCATTAGGTATCCGGCTCGGGAAGGGAGCTGCTGGCAGGCTCACTTGTCATGCTGAGAGTTGCACCTACATAAACCATAAGGGCCTTTTCCAAGTCTTCGTGTTCTATCGTTTCCCTTTTATCTATCAGCTCACTGGAAACTTCTTCTCCTTGTTCATCAGGTCTGCCTCTTTTGACACCTGATTGTTGGTTTGTCTGTGTGGTGGAAGTCAGAACAATAACTTTCACCTCTTCCCAACTGGTCTTATTAGCATCTTTCTCCAGTGTGAAGTTAGGTTGATGCTTGTGGGCCTCCTTCCGTTGATCCATTCTCTTATTATATATGACATCATGGGGATCATATACCCATGCTCATGCTTTTCAAAAATCTAAAACTGATAAGATCTTATCAGTTTTTTCATAAGCCAATCTAGATTTCACCAGAAATGGCCCAACTTCCTTAGGCAACTTGAATGTGATGGCAGCTCTTCTGATGGCAAAATGGACATGGTCACTAAGAAACCTTTGCTTGATGTACTCCAAGGCAAATCTCCTTGGTGTCAGGAAAGCTGGCAATTTGTATGGCTCATCTTCCATACCATATACCCGGATCACAGTGAAGTCTTAAAAAAGGTACTACTCTCCAGTGTTGGTATCCTTACTGAGTTGGAGTGATTCTTGCATCAGAGGAATCACTCTTGGAAGCTTTTCATTGAAAATGACATAGTAGACAACATACATGAAAAAATGAAAATAGGTTATGAATCCTTTGTTGGTCACTGGCTTCCTCACCATGGGGAGCCATTCGCTGGGAGAGCTATGTGATTTTCATTTACCATCATGGGATGTAGATCCCCCAGGTGATAATAGTTTTAGTGAATCAAGAGATGAACCAGATTAGATTGGTATCTAAAGGATTTGGTGCCCCTAAAGTCTAGGAATTGTTGGTGTAGGGCATCAGATAAAAAGGTACACAAGTAAAAGATAACATATGAGTTTTCTTAAAGATGTTGTAAGGTGACCAGAAAACCAAGAATAGTAGCATTAATTACATAACCAGAATTGAGACCCAATATCTGGGCTATCATAGACACAACAATTTTGGACATTGGGGTCAAAAGGTCTGAGGAGAAAGATATAGGTTAGCTAGTATGAATAGGGGTTCCTTGTTTCAAATGCATTTTAAATAACCCATCTTTTAACTCAGGACTTACACCTAGGAATATGTCAGACAAAGTATCAAAGTTCAAAGGTGACATCTCTGCTCTATTTGGGAACAAGAGCATTCTCTCAAAGGCCTCAGGTGTAAGTGTGAGAACTACTATTCCATTTCTGGAGACTACTTCCCTCTTATCAAAGTCATAGTGTTCACAACACCAGTTTACCAATTCAGGGAAGTGGCTGATGCTTTCTTTTTTGATTGATTGCCTACATCGACAGAAAGGGGCGGGACAACGGACAACAGACAACATCGGCCGAGAGGGGCGGTCCAACAGGGACGGATGAATCACAGCTTGAACGTTGGCAGCCTTACCGATCGATACAGAACACATGGTTCCTACCTCACATACAGCACCTCACATAGCAGACTCACACATTGAAGAGTACTCAGAGAAGATACACGTGTAGAGCTACACATATAGTACTCAGAGAAGATGCACGTAGAGCTACTCACCGAAATACTCCTACAGCTACTCACAGGGAGGGGCCTACTCACAGGGGCTACAGGTCACAGGGACTAATCGAAGGGGACTATTCGAAGGGGACTATTCACAGGGAGAGGGAGGGGCCTAATCCAATGGGACTAATCCACAGGGAGGGGACTACTCAATGGGGCCTAATCCTACAGATACACGTGGAGCTACACATAATGCCTACACACATAGAGCTACTCACAGAGCTACACATAGAGCGCCTCACATAGCCGATCATAGCCAGGAATCATAGCCAGTTGTCTTCCTGGGATGACCATGACCAAGTCAAGCGGGAGTTACTGCAACAACTATTGGGACGTGAGCTGTTACTTCTCTCTGGGGTATCCTTTGAACGGATATGGCATTAACTGAACAGAACTATTTAATTTAACAGAACGTATATATTTCATGTATTGAACAGAACGTATAGAGTAGAGAGGTATCGATAGGTATCGGTAGAGATATGTGGAGAGTATCGGTAGAGCTATAGGACCTTCCTCCGGCTCTTTGTAGAGGGTCGAGGGTAGAGGTACCGGTATCTATCTGTGGGCCATCAATCTCATAAATAAATATATATCTCTCCAGCCCAACCCAGAGCAGTGACCACCGTTTGGCAATGATGGTCTCTCGGCGAACCCATGTGCCTCACTCACTTGGTTCCGTACCTTCCCGTACTTATTCCCGTCCCGTACTTTTCGTCCCGTAGCTTCTTCCCATGTTTGGTGGATGTGGCGTGTGGTGAAGGTGAGTCGGTTCTCTCTCGTGGGGGGCAATCTCCATCCTCTGGTCCAGTGGTGATGTGGTCTTTTTCTCTCGCCTATGAAGGGGGGGGGAAAGGGCATTCTGGTTATTATAGAGAACCGTTCTGAAAGGGTATATTTAAGTAAGAATCAAAACCATTTAAGTGCCCCGATGAATTTACTTGGACCCTTAAATGAAATAAGGAGGTTTTAAAAAGAAAAAAACATTGAATGAGGACCCGGAGGGCGCTCTCCCGAATAGGGGGAGGAGTTTTTCTCAAATCTTTTCCAACCGAACATTGTGCCTGCCCCCAACCTGTTAGATGGTGCTTAAGATGGTAGCATAAGTAGTGGATTCATTAAGGGGGTATAGGTGCGGTAACTTTGACGAGTAGTTCCAGGTCCAGATTCATAGCTTTCAGTAGCATCTGTTGAAGCACCCGTAGCAAAGGAAGCATCCGAGCAAGCAGCTCCAGGTTCTTTCATTGGAGATTTAGGTAAAGCCACAGAGGTGAAGGCAGAGCCGATCCATCTTTCTTCTTTACAAAGATCACCGGCGCTCCCCATGACGATATACTAGGACAAACAAAACCCAAATCCAATAACTCTTGGAGCTGCATCTGCAACTCTTGCAATTCCAGAGTCATCAGGTGATAAGGAGCCTTTTAAATGGGCTTAGTTCCTGGCTTAAGTTCAATCGTGAACTCCAATTCCCGCTTGGGTGGTAACCCAGGTAACTCTTCTGGAAACACATTCATAAATTATTACAATACAGGGTGTCGAGCCACATCCACTGCATCATCTTTCTTGTTCATCGTGACAACTGCATACAACTTACAACCTTTCCTAATACTTCTTTTCAGCTGCAACACCGAAATAAACCTTAACAACACACCTCTCTTAGCTCCCACTAAGATTTGATTGTGTTCTGAATCATCTATAAAATGAAGCACCTTGCCCTTGCAGTCTAACACTGCCTCATGGGCTTCTAACCAATCCATACCTATTAGAATATCATAGGATCCCAGGGTGGTAGTATACAATGACACTTGGGTGACACATACCCCAAGGTAAACCTCGCAGTCTTTAACTAACTGCCCTACCCCCTGCTTAACCCCAGAAGCCATTTCGACCAAGTCTAAATCCTCTTGACAACATGCCATCATCCCCGACCTAGACAATGCATTAAATGAAATGAAACTCTCTGTTGCACCAGGATCTATCAACAAAGAAAAACATACACCATTAATCTTACCTGATGTATTGAGCACTATGGATTGGTTCTCTGCCTAGTGGTTGTTCACCGCTGCATAAATCCGGTGAGCTCTACCCAAATCACCAACCGTGGTCTGGCTCTGCTCCCGACCAGGTCCTCTCTGCACATGCGCACACTCTCGCTGAAATGCACCTCTCCACATGTCCAACAACCCCTCTTAGGAGGTTTCCTCTGACCTCCAGACTGCATGAATGTTGAGCCACTACTTTGCTGAGTCTGCTGCGGTCTAGCACCGCCCTGCTGTCCCTGAGGCCAGTAAGGTGGCCTCGGTCCTCCTGACTGATGTCTCTGAGAACCCGATACCTATCCCCTTGGTGCATCCTTGCGCCTTGCTGCTGATCTAAAAGCACCACCTGACTGAGGACTCTGTCTCTATCCTCCAGAACCTGATGGCCTAGATGGTCTCTGCTGACCACCTCCCAAAATTTCCTCCTTAGCTATAATAGCCTTTTGAACTGCCTCGTGCAAAGTACTAGGCATCAGTATGCAAACCTTTTTTCTAATGTTGCGATTTAGTCCGTAAACGAGCTTATTCACTTTAAACCTTTCTATGTTCAAATGAGGCACATACCTAAACAACTCCATGAACCTCATCTCGTATTCTGGCACTGATCTGCCTCCCTGCCTCAAGGAGTTAAACTCATTCAACTGCCTTTCTATGAATTCCTCTGACAGATAGCGTTCTCGGAAATGCTCTACACATAAGTCCCATGAAACCTCTGAAACATCCATACCCAACTATGGCAGTAATGTCTTCCACCACAATAGGGCACTTCCCTTCTGCTGAAGAATACCCATTCGCACCTTGATATTTTGAGTATAATCTCTCAATGCGAAGCACATCTCCATGTTTTCTAACCATGCTTCAGCTACTTCTCCATCCGCCCCAAAACTTTGGAAATGAAACCTTTTCCAGATCTCTATACACACTGGCATTAGGAGTATGTTGAGCTCCTTTCCCATGATTCAAAGCACCACTTGCTTCCCTGTCCAATCGGTTCGTCAGAGCATCTGTCATTCTCTGGAACGAACGCATCATAGTCATAACCTCTTCAGTAGGCAAATGACCTTGCTTCTCTTCTCTAGGAGGAAAAGATGGAGGCATAGGCTATGGTGGAGTACGCGCACCATGTCCCCCAGCTGTCCTACCTCTTCCTCTTCTTCTGTCCATGGCTGGCCTAGCACGCATGGACATACAATTTCAAACTTGAATCAGCTCCAAAAGCGCTCCAAATTAAATATAATAGATAGAATCAATAAGTAATATACTCATCCTGCTCCAGACATGGAGCGTTCCTGTTCGACGCGATTGGAGCAACCACAAGGAGCAAATTCAGAGCCTCTCGAGCAAGGATTCATTTTGGAAGGTCAAGGTATGTCTATCTAAAATCCTTCTTTATGTTTGAAGGATGCACAAAAAAGACTCTCCTATCATGCTGGGTGCGAGGGGTCTGATCCTTGGAACATGGAGGGTTATAGAGCTATAGATCCTAAGGTCCTAGATAGCCTTGATAAGAAGCATGATGTCGTTGTATGCTTTGAAGGCAGTTATAAATAGATTGGAGAATCATCCCCGAAGGGTTTAGGTCTGGAAGATAGGGTTTTTTATTCTAAGGGTATTTTAGTGGAAAATAGTCCTGAAGGGCTTCTTCCCAATGAAGAGGCCCATGTTGAGAAGGAATTTAAGTAAAAGATCCTTATCAAGGAAGCCTGAACAAAAGCCCTTAAGCCTATTCTAAAGTCTTCGTATCAATTAAGGTAGAAAAAAGATTCAGTGGTTGAAGCAGGGATTTTGGAAGGGGGTCTAGTATTAGACAAGGACTTACCATCCTCTGTCGGGATAAAATCCCATATATCTTTAGCTAAATCCCAGGCAAAGAAATAAATTAGGGAAGGAAAACAGTGAACAATAAGTGGGGTCCTTAGAGCAGGCAAGACCCAAAAAAGAGTGCCCAAATGATCATATTCTCCTTTAATTCTAGAGGGGTCGGGGGTAACTTCTTTAGTTGGAAAGGTAAGGAATTGAAAATCGCTTTCCCGCTGAGGGGAAGGACGGATGAAGTAGTCAAATCCCCCAATAAACCTAGGTCACACATGGTCAATTCCCTGCCCTTTTTGGGGCGAGTCACTTAACGTACCTCACCCACTTAGGGTGAGTCACTAACGTACCTTTGAACTCGTCAATTTCCCACCTTGAGTGAGTAGGTCCGTAGGTCTTGACCACGCCACCTTTATGTACTGAATTTACCATTCCCATACGCCAGGTTATCATTCTCAAATTTCCCATCTCTAGCCACGTTCGCACTCTCTATCATATTTATACACCAGCCACCTTTGACTCCCCACTTAAAGGACTTCATTTCCCTACTTTTACAAAGCACTTCTGCCTATTGGCCACTTACTCTCGTTGTAGGGAAATGAATTGTTTTACTGATCCTTCGGTCGGGCTATTAAGGATGGCCAAACTACTTTTGTTAAATAGCCTATTGCATTGGGCCCAACCAGCTTGTTGAATGAATGACCTCGGGGAAGATCGGGTCCTGCTTCGCTTCGCGCCTCCTTCGGTCTCAATAAGTCTTCGTCTCTATCCGCGCTTGCTTGGCTTGTTGGCTGGCTGGTTCCACTCATGCTCTCGTTGTTAGAGCCGGTTTCTTCTTATCTGCCGCCTAAGCTGTCACCGTTCGTTGTCTCCAGCCTGTGGATAGAGAGATAGAGATAGAAAGAGAGCCCCTGTTCCTCTGATGAGGCCGTCGTTGCAGCCTCTGGAGTTGGGGTTCTCCTATAGGGAGGTAGGAGGGTAGTTAAGTCTCCCTCCTGCGTGCGAGAAAAGAGGATAAGAGAGGAGGGGATACCGCTTTGCTCGTGCTACTATAACCTTTATCTACTAAGAAATTGTGCTTTTTAAAGCCCATAAATAGTTGCATTTTAGAGTCATTGGCTTCGGCGAATTTCGGGTTTTTCAGTAAGAACTTCCTAAATCAATTCCTCTCAGCTAATTGGCTTTTTCGTGCCCCAATGGGGTCCTCCCATAACAATACCTCACTCTAGCCTGGCCCTATTTTCTACTGAATTAATCAAATCCTTATACGTATTACCAGTCTGATCATCCGTGCCTTATTCCGGGCTCCGCAGTAAACCAGGCAGTTATTCTGTTCATTATCCCCACCATCCTAATTGTCGGCCTGTACCCTTTCCTTCCCCCATCGGTCAACTTCCCTTCTATGTCTATAGAGGATCCCCTTTCAGTTATTGGCTCACCCAGCTTGAGATAGCTGCGAAGCGCGCGCATATTGGTGAATCAATTTCGCTTTAGCAGCTGCACCACTCCGTGCCTCAATATGGTTAGTTTTCGGGCGGGTTACGAGAGGCAGATTATATATGATGCTATGGCAATCAAATACTTTAAGACCAGAAGCGTTCACTTAATATCAGCTGATGTATGATCCATGATCGGATCTTTCGGGTGCATTATTGGAGGAATTCCTCTCATCATCAGGGTCATAATCGGGAAGACGCCTGCCTGAATGAAGAGTAGCCGCCATAGTAGATCGAGTGTGCGCTAGATGGAGTATTTATAAGAGTAATAATACCCGTTACCTAGTCTAGGGTTGTGTCTGCAAAAGCTGAAGCTATCCAAGTGGGCCATCGGAGAATCCCTGAACCATTGATCGTATGTGGGGCTTGGCATCTCATTGACAGAACCCGGTTGCTTTAATTTCCGGTTAACCTCCCTTCCTCTGTCTAAGGGGGGTTATGAGAGAGAGCTTAAACCGAACGAGTGGTTAGGAGTTAGGAGGATTATTTGCTATCTTTCACT
>Ga0228600_1000091_pt1:7500-12928 | contig 12928 bp, 13 predicted proteins | sample CRU5metagenome_FD_182730 | JGI IMG/M metagenome (GOLD analysis project Ga0228600, IMG submission 182730) | Spruce roots microbial communities from Bohemian Forest, Czech Republic - CRU5 | ecosystem: Host-associated > Plants > Roots > Unclassified | place: Czech Republic: South... | reverse complement strand
TGTATCCTTATTTTTCCATCTAGGTTTTTTTAACCGTGTGATAGTCTCTATATATTCATCTAAAGATATATCTTTCACTACAATACTTATATGACAAGTAGGTCTTTTTATCGGATAACTACGTCCTCTAGCTCGAGGTTTAAATTTCTTCACGGCAGTACCCTCGTTGACTTCGGCTTTACTAATTATTAAATTAGTTTTATTCGAACCCATAGTGTAACTAGCATTTGCTCCGGCATAAAAAACGATTTTTAAAATCGGACAAGATGCTTGATAAGGCATGACGTCTAGTATCATAAGTGTTTCTTCGTAAGAACGTCCGCGAATTTGATCAATTACTCTTCGCGCTTTATGAGCGGACATCGATATATGTCCTAAAGCCTGTACTTCTTTTGTTTTTCTTTTCTTTAGCATAAAGGTCGTCTCCTATTAATGAATGATAAGTATCTATATTTTGTATTAACGACGAGATCGCTTATCGACTGTCGAATGTTTTTGGAAATTTGAAGTAGGTGCAAATTCTCCCAATTTGTGACCTACCATACCATCTGTTATATAAATGGGTAAATGTTCTTTTCCATTATGGATAGCGATAGTATGGCCGATCATTGCGGGTATAATGGTAGATGCTCGGGACCAAGTTTTTATTATTTCTTTTTCTTCTTTTGTTTTAAGCTTATCAATTTTTCTTAATAAATGAATAGCTACAAAAGGATTTTTTTTTTTTGATCGTGTCACAGCTTCCTCCTTTTTTCTTTTTTAAAGACAAAGAGAGAAATTCCATTTCTCTCCTATTTACGACGGCGACGAAGAATCAAATTATTACTATATTTATTCTTTTTTCTACTTCGTCTTCCAAGTGCAGGATAACCCCAAGGAGTTGTGGGTTTGTTTCTACCTATTGAGGCCTTCCCGGTACCACCCCCATGGGGATGGTCTACAGGGTTCATAACCACTCCTCTTACTACAGGACGTTTACCTAGCCAACGTTTAGATCCAGCTCTACCTAAACTTTTCTGGTTCATCCCAAGATTCCCTACTTGTCCGACCGTTGCTGAGCATTTTTGAGATATCAAGCGGACTTCTCCAGAAGGTAATTTTAATGTGGCAGATTTCCCCTCTTTTGCAATTAGTTTCGCTAGAGTACCTGCTGCTCTAACTAATTGTCCACCCTTTCCAAGCGTAATTTCTATGTTATGTATGGACGTGCCTAAGGGCATATCGGTCAAAGGTAGAGCATTTCCTATTTTTATAGGAACTCCTGTACCAGAAACTATGGTATTTCCAATTTCAGTCCCTTTGGTATGTAAAATATATCTCTTCTCACCATCCCCATAGTGTATGAGACAAATAGATGCATTTCGATTCGGGTCATATTCTTTGGTTATGATTTTACCATATATGTTTTTTTGATTCCGTCGAAAATCGATTTTACGGTAGAGACGCTTATGACCTCCCCCTCTATGCCCTGCGGTAATGATTCCTCTAGCATTACGACCTTTACTACAACGATGCTGTCCATAGGTCAAATTATTTCGTCGAACGGCTCTATTGCGTGTGCTCGTGTTAGAAGTTTTGTATAAATGTATCACCATGCTCTATTAAGTATTTAGATTTCTCTTTCTAAGAGGTAGAATAGAATAACCCGGTTGAAGGGTAATGATCATACGTCTATAATGCATTATATGCTCCATAATGCGTCCTGTTCTTTTACCCTTTCCCGGAAGTCGATGACTATTCATAGCTATTACTTTGACACCAAAGAAGAGTTCGACCCACTGTTTTATTTCTGTCCTAGTTAATCCTGATTCGACATTAAAAGTATATTGATTTTTCTCGAATAACTGAATACTTTTGTTTGTAAATACTGCATATTTGATTCCATCCATGGTACATTGCTCCTTTACTATTTTTTGATTTGAATTTACATAGAATAATAGGCTTCCATAGGTTCTAGATTCTGTCTATTATATTATATTTATTTCTATATAGCTATTATATAGAATCAATAATATTCAATAATATTGATGGTGGATCATGCACTTGAGAACTCAACGTCTTTGTATTATTAAAAATAGAATATACTAATAATTTTTGATAAAATAAATAGTAAGATATATCTTGGATGCTGCAAATAATTAATAATCGTGAAAATGAAAGACAAAGTAATGAAGTCAGGGAGCAATAACCTCTTGTTCTATAGAACTTAGAAGAGCGCATTACTCCTTTACTTTATTACCCCTTTTGTATTACGACTCTAGTAGTCTTGTATTTACATTTTTTCGTTTTGTATTTATTTTTAATTTTGTATTTATTTTGAATTTATATACCTTTTGCAAATTATGTTGTAGATATACAGGGGAGATCTAGGGTGGATCATGCACTTGAGAATTCTACTAAGTTGAGAATGGATAAAGAAGAATGTGCGTAGTATTGAATGACTTGACAATTTGGAATCCGCCTTGTCTACAAACAAGAAAACTATAAGTAATACAGATCAAGTAAGTCAGCAATATTCATTGCAATATTTTGAATAAAATACCAATAGGATACAGAGCCGATTTCAACAGACATAGTAGAGGGTCCCATTAGTATGCATCCAGTAGGAATTGAACCTACGAACTCTCCAATTATGAGTTGGGCGCTTTAACCATTCAGCCATGGATGCTTAGTGGAGATCCTCATACATGATGAATAACCAAATTCCAATTTAAATGAAATTTGTAGTCTAAATCAATCTAATTAACATAACATTGGTTTTTATTTTATTTGGATTTTTTTAGTATTTTTTTGGTGGGAGGTAGAAATGCTAAAAAGACATCAATTAAAATAAACATTCTGGATTTTCGAATTGAGAGAGATATTGAACGAGATCAAAAATTGTCATTATGTGTCAGAGTCATGGATCGAATTCAATTTAGTGGGATCTTTCATTTACGTTCTTTTACCAAGAAAGTTTTACAAAACTCTTTGACGCCCGAATTTGGAGTATCCTACTTTCATGCAATTCACAAGGTTCAACAAACAATTGATATTTCGGTGGAATACTTTTTGTAGTATTGTTCGTTATTTATCCTATTAATATTAACTAATATTAAGAATCGAAATATGGTCGAAAGAAAAAATTTCTATTTGACTGGTTTCTTTGTAATTGTTCTAGATCTATTAGATGAAATATGTGAGTTTGGCGTCGACATGCTATTGAGTGGTAATGAAGGTCCGCTGATGGTTTCAAATCAATAAGTTTGCATAAGAAATATTGGAATATGCTTCTGAATAATCTTCTCATCGATATCAGCGATTTTATAAGCGCCATACCAAATCGCATCAAGGGAATCATTTTTTCGAGAAATACAAGACATCTAAGTCATGCAAGTAAAGAGATCTATTCATTGCTAACAAAAGGAAAAGACATGAATGTGGACGAAGATTTGATTGATAATAAAATAGGATCCTGGCTCCTGGACAATCAATTCATTGAAACTGACGACATAGACTTCTTGATAGAGTTCTCCACCCTCACGACAGAAAAAAGGATTGATTCATTTTTATTGAGTCTGACTCATATTGATCATTTCTCAAACAATGATTCTGGTTTTCAAATGCTGGAACAATCGGTAGCAAGTTACTTACGATACTTAGTTGACATTCATAGAAAGTCGCTAATGAATTATGTGAAGTATGAGTTCAATACATCCTCTTTAGTAGAAAGGCAGATATCCCTTGCTCATTAGGAGACAATCATTTATTCAAAAACCTTGTGTCGGGCTAATCGTTTTGATTTACCATCTCTTGAAAAACCAAAACCTTTTTCGCTCCGCTTAGCCTTATACCCCTCATACGGGTATTTTAGTGATAGATTCTTCTATAGGATTCTATTTAGTCAAATCCTCGGCGACAAACTCCTGTCTTTCTTTCATTAGGTTATTTGTGAACATCCTCCAGGATCCCAGAGATTTATTTATGATGATAGTATTGACGAGGAGACTGAGCACATAGATCCTGAGATTCCTTATGTTATGTTGATCCGATTCTGCTGAGGGTGCTCGCCAGATTGTTGAAAAGGAACGATCTAGCTGATCTTGACCTTCTTGAGACGGAGCTGGAGTAGCTAGCTTGATTTATGGTAGAGGGATAGACTATGGAGACGATTACGATCTCGAAAATTGATCGATTTGATATCAATCTTCAATTCGAATTAGCAAAAGCAATCTCTCCTGAGTCTCCTTGAATAATCTGGATTTCAAACATTCATGATCTGTGTGTGAAGAAGTCGATCGAAGGACTTCTTACCCCTCGGTATATTAACGAACCATCTCTCCAGGAATTGAGAAAGTCGAAATATTCTTGTTGTTATTCTTTCGACTCATCTTCCTGACAAAGTGGATCCCACTCTAATAGCTTCGAATAAATTCAATACGTGCATTAAGACACGAAGGCCTGTTATTCTACAACAACAAAAGTACTTTTTCACTTTCACTCTTGCATCGACTAGGGACTTGGAAAAGACGATTTCCATACTAACAGAGTCGGGTCCATAATCATGGGTTGCGGTACACGAGATCTTCTAGCACTTACCGCTGAGGCCCTATCATCAATCAATTTCGATTAATATTCCACAACAGAAGAAAAATTTTTAGACACTAATACAATTAGATTCGCTCTTCATAGACAAACTTTGGATTTGCAAGCCTGTGTAAGTCGGTGTGATGGGGTCCTTTTCGATCCGATAGGAAGGGCTGCTGCACAAAGTATACTTCTAAGTAATGGCTTCATAGAACTTATATTTATCTTATCTATATCGGATGAAATGAAATTATGTTAGGCAGTGGAGCCTTAATGTGGTTAAATGGTACTTTGAACTTGGAATGAACATGAAGCAATTAACGATACTTCTTTATCTTTTGAGTTGTTCTACCGGATCGGTCGTTCAAGATCTTTTTGGACTCGAGAAAAAAATGGGATCTCTTATGGTGGTAGACTCGGTAAGAATGATTCTGAGCTAGTTCATGGCCTACTGAGAAGTAGAAAGCGCTTGGTTGGGATCCTCACCTACAGAAAAAGATTGCAGTCCGTTTGATAATGATCGATTGATATTGCTTCATCGGCCCGAATCAAGGAATCCCTTAAATATGATGCGAAACGGATTTTGTTCTATCCTTGATCACAGATTTTTCTATGAAAGCTATGAAGTGGAGGACGAAAAAGTCCTTTGAGGGGAAAGCGGAGTTAGCCAATCACATAGTTTTGGCTCTTAGAATATGGCAACCTTAGGACTTGCGATTTGAATTGATTGGATCGAAAGGCCCAATGAATTGGGATTTACCTCTTGGTTCAGGTCATTTTGGGGTAAGTGGAGCATTTCTGATGAAGCAGATAAGTTTCAAGATGATGAAGCGGATGAGCTTGAAGAGGATAATGATGAGTT
>Ga0228600_1000088_pt1 | contig 13192 bp, 5 predicted proteins | sample CRU5metagenome_FD_182730 | JGI IMG/M metagenome (GOLD analysis project Ga0228600, IMG submission 182730) | Spruce roots microbial communities from Bohemian Forest, Czech Republic - CRU5 | ecosystem: Host-associated > Plants > Roots > Unclassified | place: Czech Republic: South Bohemian Region... | reverse complement strand
CGTACTGAGTATGTATGGAACTGCTCCAGGTGTTGCTTCAATAGAGACTGCTGCTAGCCTTGGATCTCTATATACTGCTGCTATCTTTGCATCTGTCTACGCTCTTGTCTATGCCTTTGTTGCTGGTGCTGGTGGATCTGGTGCTTTACCGACTGAATAAACAGAGTCTACTTTTGGTGGTATTAGAATGTATGCTTTTGGTGTAGGTGGTGTAGGATCAATAGATTAAACACCTGCCTTAGATGCTGCTAGTGCTGGATCAACAGGATCAACGGATGCTTCTTCTGGATCAATTACTGATGAAAGGTAAACGACTCGCTGAGGTATACAATCAATCTTTCAATAACTGGGCTCAACCTCTTTCTGGTGAACCTGTCTTTGGTTTGTCTGGCGATAACGGGCCTTCTCCTTACTCTGTTAGGTCTGTATTGAAAGGGGACTTTTCTCGGAAACATGTACTGTTTGTAGAAGGAGTTAGGGTAATGGTACACTTCAAATAGGGACTGCATCACGCACCTCCCTTCCCATACTGTTCTACCTGACTAGCACAAAGTGTCTGTCGCATGATCCTCATCATCATCAACAGGTGTATCGTAAGAATGCATCGTTCATGTCATCCAATCTAGGTAGGAACTCCATTGTTCCATATCGTTCAGTGTCATGCGGGCAGGTATGAACCCCATTGGGGTATATGTGTACTAGTGGGTACGAACTATAGGTCACGGAGTATAGGTCGACGGAGAACTTGGCACAAACACCTACAGGGACGGGGGAGGGATCATCTCCAACAGGTGGGCACGTACAACTCCTTCCTGGTCACTTACAAAAGGTCACGTAGAACATGTGGGCACGTACTAATCTCCACGGACTAGAGCTTCATTAATGCACCACCGATATAGGTTCATGCTGCACTGAGTAGAGCTTCCAAGTGACTAGAGTTTCATGTTTACCTTTTTCTAGCTCATACTGACGACTGACACTGACTAGAGCTTCTCATTTATTCCCGCACCGACAAGAGGTTCATTCACTGAAGGTTCAAGCAATGAGACTGGAAATGATACTAGCTGCACTGACTACTTGGCACTGACCAGAGCATCCCCCATGAGTAGAGCATAAATCTAGCACTGACTGACTATGATACTGTTTATCCTATGGGCTCTGACTGTCATTGAAACCTGGCTGGCATCAACTCTTGTATCGACTAGCGACTATTGTAAATGAGGGCTATGAGTAATGACCTTCAAGCAATTCCTATCGGCTATGGGCTAACCCTATGACAATGGACCACCACTTCTAGCAATGTTGACCTCCTTCCTGTCAATGAGACTGTCTCTCGGCACTGCCCTTAAGGCACTTCCTCCTGGGACTAATTGGCGCACACGGACTATGGGTCACGGACTATGGGTACGGACAACTGGGCATGGACTAGCACGTACTCTTGTCACTTCCTCCTGGGCACTGAGAATAGGTTGTACACTGACGTTCTAGCACTGACTGTAAAAGACTGCCTTGTAGCACGTTGTATAGGTTAATGCACGTGTCGTATATTTTTGATGAGTATAGGTTCATTCTGTCACTGACTGACAAGAGTTCTATCACTGATCGTATCTTCTAGGCACTGACTACTGTCTCCAGCCCAGCCCGATAGCTAAACTGATTATCCCATTTGACTAGTGAGGGAGGCAGTTTGTTTTTATAAGCGGGTTCTCCCACGAAGCTAGTCATCCGGGGAAAGGTTGGTCTAGTTCCAGCCAGCTCACGGGGAGGGGGAAAAGCGAGCACCCCGAATCAAATATGAATATGGTGAGAGGGGCAGGTAGAGAAAGGTAAGGCAGGTCAGGAAAATAGGGAGGCAAGAGGGGGGGTTGCCGGTACTCCTTTGCCTAATATACGGATTTTTCCCACCTTTTATTACTAACATATCGGGTAAATAATCAGTTGCTGCTTTAATTCCCCGAATAATTAATACTTGAACGATTATTTAAGTAGCGAGTATTTCATTTCCCACTTCGCCATCCTTATAACTAGGAATTGTCAAAAGTCAATCGCAAACGCAGTACTCTTAAATAATGTCCTGAACGATTATGCTCATATTAGTTGCTTTCCAATCATACGGATATTCACGTGATACTTGGGAAGGAATCGTAAACTGTTAATAGCAAAGCGTTAATTGGTTAGTGTGAATTGGACCTTTACTTTTATTAGTGTGCTTTGTTCCGGCAATCCGGGAAAACAGCTATCTCATCGTAGGAATAATAAGGAGCAAATCAGCTCTATGATCAATCGCATTATTAGATTCTGGGGTGATTAGGGGCAATTTCATTTCATTCAATAAAGTGGTGGGTGTTGTTACCCATTGTTGCTTCTTGTAAACCCTCCTATGAAATAATCGCTCAGGGCTGCCGCTGAAACAGGCAGGAAAGTACGCTAGGCAAAGAAAGCGCCAGCTCCGAATCAATTCATAATCGTTCTGCTTTATTTCATTGCATTCAAGATTGGAATGAATGCTATTGGATGTGCTGCTTGCTCTACTGCCTTTGCTACTGATGGTTGGTGACCCGCTCTGTTGTTTTCTTCATTCATTGCTACTACTATTACGTTAAAGACTGCGTTGAAACTAGTGTTTCCGGATCTATTCTGCAATTAGCTTTTGTTGTTCGAGCAAGGGTAAAAAAGAATCCCTTCGACCATCATCATTCTATTGGCGGTTCACTCGGCAGGATATGGCACATTAGGCTGGCGTATGGGTCGCTGCTACCTTTACTAATTTCATAATCGTTCAGGACTGCTGCTGCTCTAACCACCTTCTATGCTCCCACCTATTACTATGACTCTGACTATACTCTAGGTGACTCCTAATAATAGTGGAAACTGCCGCCTTTCCCTCCACCCTAGCCTTCGCTGCGGGATCGGGCTCGATTTACATATGCTCCTGGAACTGGAATAGGCTCTGCTCAATCTCGACCTGGAAGGAATGCTACGGGCTATAGACATACATCTGGGGGTTCTAATCAATAGCGGACTTCATTTACGGGATAGGATCTATGACTGAAACAAGGTCAATTGAATCGCATCAACTACTCGTCGCTGAATCAACCCTGCTTCCACCCTACTCCCCGTTGCCGATTGATAGTACGGCCGCTTTATTGTGGCGTCATAGGTATAAATCTGTCCGTACGGAACGTCGCCTGTTTAGTCTTCATGATAGGAGTATGCCGTGCTTTTTATTGATTGTCTTATAGGCACTGCTCCATCTCATGCTATATATATGAGTATTTAGTTCGGATTGTACCGTTAGCGGGGTGCACTGGACTGGCTCTGCTGTGCCTGCTCGAGACGAAATAACAGGTTACGGACGCTTACTCTTTCAATCCGTCCTGAACGATTATGAAATTAAGCCAATCTACTGTACTGTCATCCCGTATTTCTTGACTCAATTAACTAATATATCGCATTTACTTATTACTTATTACGTGAGTGAAAATAGAATTCGTTGCACCCGATTCATAGCGAGCAGATTCAAATTATGGTTTGAGCGGACCCGACCTTGTCTACCAAGCAGCAATCCCAATTCACCACTAATAATCCTTGAAAGGAAGGAGCAAAACTATATACACCACCTCGCTAGCCAGCATCTCTTCATGATCGAGATTGAGGGGTCCTTTGCTCTTTGATTAATTAATACTTGAACGATTATTAATTGGTATTTCTGAATAAATGCGATTGTGGGATCCGCATCTTATATAGAATTGGTTATGAAACTCAAACTGGAATCCGCTTTGCAACGTCGAATGCATCTGTGTGAATCAGATACTTCGATAGGCTGTGTTACTCAGATACACCTCCCTACCAGGGCTGGGAACCTACACATGGCAGAGGAAAGACATGGTCATTGGCAGGGGGAAGGGGAAAGCAAAATAGCATCGGGCTGGAATGAACTAAAAAACTAGCTATGCTGCCACCCATCCGCCTCTGCCTCTATATCTGCACCTGCCTTTCCCGCTGCTCTATACACCCCTGCTTCTGCTGGATCTGCCTTTGTCGGGTATAAATCTATTATTTATTCGATGTCTTTCGAACTTAAATGGATGCTTAGCCAGGTAGTCCTGGTCCTGGTAAATGAGCAGGCTCGCGATCTGCTCTGTTGCTGGTTCTTTAAATGGAATTGGCATTGAAACTAGAACAGGAACTTAAACTTGGTCAACCATCTATGCATCTCCTCCTGCTCTGGCTACTTATTTACTTACTGACTTACCGCCGCGATTATGAAATGAGAATAATGAATATGAAAGACGGATGCCTATGACCGACTCTAGGCCTGTGACCTTATGTTGCTAGGGGCTATAGAACTGATGATAGGTCAAAAGCTGTGCTCTCTATGCTTTCTATGTTGCTTCTCTCCTACTGGTGAATCTCTTGTTGGGACTTCGTAAACTCGATATGTATCTCTGTATCCACGACTGAATATACCCGGATCTGGATCTCTAAATAGATCTGCTGGCATTGATGCGTGATGGTGGGCGTTAAATGAAATGACTGGTGCTTATTAAACTGCCTCTGCTTATGATCAGGGTATAAATATCGATATGCTGCTGCTACTGTTACTACTGATGCTTATTGGTCGATAACTGGAACTGGGACTGGATAAAGATCAATAGGACCTGACATGGACTATGGCTCTCGAAATGGTTGGGATAATGGATAATAAGCTTATTTCCGCGCAGTTGAGTGGATAAATTAGGCAAAATGGATACACTTTGATTACGTATAGAAATAGTGACATCATGGAAATTGACGTATAGAATGAGCTTTTCCGAATCCTATTAGCTATAAAGTACCGATCCTCTTAATACTCCTTTGGGCCAATCAATATAGCTAGCGCAGCTCTATCCATCTTCGAATAATGTGATCGTACTCCCAACAAATAGCATAGGGAGGGAGCCCGAATGACTCGCACGGAGGGGCAGAATCCGAGCTTCAGCCGTTGATACTGGGACTGATCCGATTGTTCCTGTCCATCATGTGGTAGCCGAGGTTCCATCCATGGCAGCCTAGGATGTTCCGCGTAGCCGAGGAGGATGAGAAGCTACTGCTTTTTGTTCGTCGGGAAGGGCAATCGCTAAGAAGAAAAGCTCCATACCTTGTCGACGGTCTGGGATGATACTAATTGAACCACCCGGGGGGACCTACGTTCGGAATCCGAGAACCCGGTAGGCATCAGGTTGGATTGTAGCAATTTAGACCCGCCACACTTGACTGGTAGGCTGAATGCAATATCTGATTCACAATTACTGCACACGATTCACTGTGAGGGATACCAAGAGCCTTTATTCCGCTTAGGTACCCCGGATTGACCTGATCCACGTGGAAGCGGGCCGAGCGCTCACATGATATATGATCGAGCGCATACTTGAATAGGCAAGCGTAGAGCTTGACAGGCGTTGACGCACCAGCCCCTGTGAGTGAGATTGCCGCAGGGTTATTGAAAACGTTATTACGTTCTGAAGGGCCAGATACTACCACAAGGAGAATATCTGGAGAAAGCTTCCAAGTCCAGCCACAGAGCAGCCTTGCCGTTCATGCCGCAGCGCATCTGTGACCTCACGATAATGCCGGAACGCTCCGGATGCTGAACCAGGTGATAAGCCCGCCAAATAAGAACTGCTCATTCCGAGTCTTAATCCGTTCATACATACGATTGAGTGGTTTCCTTATTAAAGTACCCCCCATTATGAGGTGAATGAAGTAATAAGGGCCTTCAGTTTTGGTAGTCGGGGAAGAGAAAAGCTGGCCCGGTCAACCTATTTCCTTTCTTCATGCACCACTCGATCGTATAATAAGGTTCAGTGCTGGTCCGGTTCTCTATACATGGTTGAGTGGCGGGAAGAGCTTGGAGCTTGCTTCTTCAGTCTTTTTCAGATACAGATACAGCTTCACAATGGAAACGGTTTAGAGACTGGCATTTAGATATTAGTTTTAGAGACTGGCATTTAGATATTAGTTCGGGACCTACTCCTTCATATCGAGTTCCATAGGATCAAGACCTACCTCTCCGTATTAGGCTTATTCGGATCAAGCTCCTTTTCTTCCTATTACTCAAGACCTAATGGCCAAGACCTAATATAAATCCTGCCCCCTACTTCCTACTACATGACATAGGGTAGGGTAGTTTCGACTTGCTACGAGGGCTACTCCTCCTGATTACTTCTTTTTCATCCAACGCTCCCCAAGTAAGTAAGTAACACAGCTTTTACATTCTCCCCGGCCAGTAACACAGCTATTCCTCTTTCTCCCTTCAAGGCTTTCTTTTTTCATTGCTGAGCTGCGGGGGTAATGGGTGTATTAGCAGTCCATGAAGGGATTAGAGCTGGGATTAGCTGCTCGGTATTGGTGGGATTGTATTATATGCTCTTTATGGGGCGCTTAATGGATTAGCTGCCCTCGATAGTCAAGGGTTTGCTGCCTTTGTTTGATGGGAACATTAATGATGAGGATAATGTGGATGAAATTGTGACCAAATTTGTGAAATTGAACATGAACGTAATGAATGGGCAATGTCTGGCTGTCTGTCTGAATGAGCATTGGAATGAATGGCTGGAAGGAGCGGAGCTGTCATTTCAGTGTAAGTGTTTGGTTGGAGCGATGGCAATGGAAAATGGATATTAAACAATGGAGAAAAAGATGGATAAATCGTAATTCCATGCCTCGATGGATCGGTTTCAAAGCCCATATTTATATAGATGGGGATAAGAACAAACAAAGTTTTTTATATACGTAATTATGCCCACTAACTACAGATAGCCTTTCGTGGGCAGACAGCCAATATCCCCTAAAGCGAAGGGTGATCGCTGCAGGTCTCTTCCTTATTGCCCAGGGCTTCGTTCAAATGGTGGGTGGGGACCTAAGCTAAAGGTTGGCTTTCCCAAGTTATAACTGGGGTTCAGTAAGGGGGAGACCAAAGCTAAGGGGAAGAGAAAGTATTTCGATCCGTGACTAGCTTGGGGCCGGGACCTCTTCCATAGGTTTTGTCTAAGCAATGGGGAAGGACTTTAACGCCTGTATTCTTCCCCCTTGGCAGGTTAGAGCAGTCCACTAGTATTGGTAAGCTGTGCCTTACGCCCTGATGCTTTTTTTCGCACCTCCCGTGAGTACCCAACATCATTGAATATCTAAGGATGGGATAATGTTGACTCACGTAGTCAGTGGGTTTTTATTGATCGGTTTTTATTGAGGGAATTGGGTCTTTCTTACCCTAGTTCTTGCCTTATGATTTGTAGCGGGAAAACATACCCATTCTTTTAGTAGGCGTAAAGAATAAGATAGAAGCCGGCGTTAAGAGGATAGGGGAGCATTGTTAATAAGAGATAGGAAGGCATAAAATAGGGGATAGCACCTGGCGTTTAGCAGAGTTAGGTGCCCTTACTGCGAGATAACACCGTTAACAATCTATTTCTTGCCTTACATTTAGTGGGCTATTTACACCCCCGACCAAGACGTACTCGCCACCACCCGGGGTAGGCAAGAACACATTATGGAGGCGAACACACCGAATCAAAACGTCCCGGCCACACCCGGGTTAGCGAAACCACACCATGTAGGCGGAAACACACCGAAATCGGACCTTCAATAAAATAGGGGGCTTAGCTCAGCTCTTCGAGCCTACCTCGTCAGGGCACATTCCCATCTCGTTCCCAAGAGAATTGTTTCGAATCTCCCATTTCAAGTTCAGGTCTAATTATTTTTCATATAATATTGTCTCAATTTCATATAATATTGTATAAAAGGCAGTCCCGACGGTTCGCTTTGCTTCGGTTCGACGGGACAAAAAAGAGTCTCTATCGCCCCACCATCCCACTAAGTGACTGACTGTGTTCTTGGTGAACGAAGCGGCGAGCACCCAGCAATTAGCAAGCCAGCCATGGCCCAAGTGATGCCTGGGGGCCAGCGGAACACCTACCGAGAGCAGCCGGGAATGAATGGTACTGCAAGGGAGGAGCCACCACTCATACGCATTATACAGACGGAGACGGACGAAAGCTTGCATGCAGATACGCTACTAACCAACGGGCCAGGGCAGGAAGGGACATCACATGTTTCCCCTTCCTAGCTATGGTTACTAGGTGAGCTACCTAAGCTGTTCCTAGCCGTGTAATCTTGTAAGAGACCGTGTAAGCTAGCGAAGGGCTAGGCCGGAAGCCATAGAAGAGAAATCTCTCTATATACAGAGATTAGGTGGCGGGGATATAGTAATGTGATACATAAGGAGCAACAGGGCAACACAGCTTGGAAACGCATGAAGAAAGTTCTATCTAGATCTCTGAAGTGCCCGTAATGGACAAGATAGAAACAGAGGGGAAGTACATTCACTTTCAAATCTTAACGACCTCAATGCTCATCCACTTGACTCCACGCCCCGGATAGACACACTGCACTCCACTACTGCAGACTTATGCCTGGCAAACAACTACAGTCTACTTTTCACTCCAACTGTACTAGCAAGCCTCATAGGTGCACTCCGCCATGTACAAAGGCACTCCACACACTCGCCCTTCGCAGGTATAGGCCAGGGACGGACTCTGAAATACAAGGGCCAGTAGTAGTAACCACCTTGCCTCAAAGACAATAGCAATCGTCAGGAGCGCATTCGACAAAGGCAGACATTGGATCACCGCTTATACCTTGCAATACATATATTCTACCACTTGGCATTCACACGGAATTCACTCCACGCCACCTAGAATGGATCCTATTACCTTTGGCTTTCCCGCCTTACCTGGATTGAGAACCTATAGATGACCCAACTAGTTCCTTAGTGCCTGACCCTGACTGGTTTATTCCCTCGATTATGGGGTAGGGTATTACGATTGCTGGGATGAAGGTGGGGGTGTGTAATGTGCGTTCTTCTTTGCTGTTAAGGTACACCCATAAGATGTAAAAACTCGTGTTTATCTGCCCAGTTATACCCCCTTATAGCTCGTTTCTTGATAGCTCGTGATAAATTCCTCTATGCCATGGTGGGGCATAGGTAGTGGGAAATTGCTCTCTGTCAGGGTGGGGCACAGGTAGGCAACTGGAATAGCATCTCGATCTCGACCTGGAACTGCTTAAGCTTCTGATACAACTGTCTCTGCTACTGGTGCTGTAGGCTATGGTTCTTTAGGATCTACTACTGTTGCTGCTAGGTCTACTCGTGCTGGTGGTGTTGGTGCTGGTACTGCTAGTGCTGCTACTGGTGGATCTCTATGTTAGTGGTGTATCTTCAATTAATACTAGCCTTTACTCCTCTATTAGTAGGAATAGACTCTATTTGGTATTCTCTCTATATTTGGTATATTAATAAACTAAGCTAAATTGATTGTAACTCGAAGAGATTTAGGGAATTATCCTGCATGAGACTGGCGTTATCTCCAAGCATAGCTGGATAATTACATATAAAAGGTGGCATTATCCCTCTCGATCTACTGAGGGTGCTACTCATACCTATGCTTCTACTGCTACTCCGGCAGGATCAACGATTACTTCATGGTGCTTATCCCTATGGATATATCTATCTCTTACTCGTTAGCATGCTCCTTACAACAGATCCTTACCGTGCTCCTACCCGTCCATACACTACTCCCACTTATGCTACTAGCACTGGTGCTCATCCATCTCGTACTCATCCCATTAGGTACTCATCCCATTGGTAGGTAGTCTTCCTTACTTCAAATATTATACTACATTAGGAAGGTGGTGTTCCTTAAATTAAAATAATATCATACTAGACTTATACTTCCATCAAGACTCTCTTAGTAATATTTGACTATCTTAGTAATTGAAAGGAAGGATCTTATACTATATGAGGATTATTATACTCTATAAGGAAGAATGGCTCACCCGACAAAGGAGGGTGAGGAAGAAACCTATTGACAAAACTTTTTTGGTCCTACCCACCCCATTCAAAAAGGTAGGGATTGGGGTCGATGGTACTGTCACTGCACAGCAGACATTGAACCACCCAGGGATCATTTAGAATTCCCGGATTCTCGAATTCTCTCAAAAAGCTGGGCGCTCTCGGGAAGGACGCGGACGCTCTCTATTTCAAAAGGAACACACTGCCCGACCTTTAATTACATCGAGGGAAGAAAGAAAACCAGAGCTGAGAATTGATAGAGCGCGGAGAGGAGCTAGCATCAATTACATTAGGACTCCTTCGACGTTAAGGAATGGGAATAAATGATACGAACTGGGTCGCCGGCCGTGCACTAAGAGCGCTTTTCAGTGATGTCTCTGATCCATTATATAGAGAGGGTGTTCCTGATCCTACATAGTAACTCCCTCCTTACTTAGAACAGGAATAGACTCTTATATCATTATGAGTTAACTCCTAACAAATGGAATCTTGGAATCATTTACTCAATATACAATACTTAGTCTCTATTACTCCCTCTATAAAGCTAGGACAGGAATCTATTACTTGTATAGAACAAACACATTACTCTATAAGATCTATAAGTTACTTCTTAGGAACTCAATAGATGAATACTCAACCATGCCTAACCACAATAGGCCTTCAAACTGGTATGCAGTATCTTACCCTTCAGCACCCCTTAAACACCCATTTTTACGCCGGCTTCGAACCAACAAACCCCACCTTACCCACACTGACGGATAAACACACTCTTCACAAAGACAATGGACTAGACTTTTCACTCTCCTAACTTCTTCTTCATTCAGCAGGGAGCAGGAAGAGCCCCTTATCGGACCACCCCAATCCTATAAGGTAGGTCGAACATATGATGTTCTCCAATTATTATTCTTAACCTCGTTCGGAGGAAGACCTTTAAGAAGTAAGAGAAAGAATTCCTTTCTATGAGAGCTTCTATCATACCTTGCTTTTTCTAGGATTCCTAATAAAAGCAAAAGTATAAGATCTAGGAAATGATTGATAAGTAAGAGATTTAAGGGATAGATTCCTTTCCTTATATGCGTTCAATAAAGTATCCGTGATTGCTTTCCTTCTCTGCTAAAGTAAAGTATCTAAAGATTCCTTCTATAGTATTGTTCACTATACAACAGTAGTAATTGCTTTTCCTAATCAATTGTGTTTCTCTTTCGATCTTAGAGTCATGGGTAGTTAGTTGGTGAAACCCCCTCTAAAAGCTGTGTAAAGGGTGAAGTCCAGGGTGTTTGTCTCAGGCTAGTGTTATCGTGGATTGTTGTTAGGTCAAGTTGAAGATTCATTTATCTAGTTGCTCTTGTAAGATATGAGGTTTTTTCTAGGAGGAGTGATAGTTCTAGTTAAGTATTGTTTCCTTGTTCTTCCTATTGTAAATAATATATTCCTTGTCTTATGTTTTAGGAGTTTCTAAGAAGTAAAGGGGAAGAGCTAAGAAGAAGTAAAGAGGAAGAGATTGAGTTCCTAATGCTAAGTGATAGGAGATTCCTTGCCCTCACTATGTTCGGGTAAGTCTCTTTCGATTCCTTGTGATTTGTTGAGTTTACTGAGTTTACAAATGAGGAGTAATGATTCCGGTTCTCTGCAAATGTGATCTAAAAATTCTATAGGACCCATCAAAGCCAGATTCAATTCATCGGTTACGAGAAAATCTCCACTTAGACCTCGATTCAATCTCGATTCAGTCTCGATGAAGCAGAGAAATACGCATATCTTTTATTATACGATGCAGTCTTCGGATTTGGTAAGAGTAGCTAGATCACTTCGAGCTGGTTATGATAAAATCTCCACTTAGACCTCATTCGCACCTTTTCAATCATCAGCTTCTCTGGGGACAGAAAGGAACCTTGCTTAAAATGGTATGCCATTATAAGTAAAAGCTTTTCATTTGGTAAATTGACTCCAGCGCAAGCTAGAGTAGATAGGAGTAGGATTCGTCGTGCACCCTAGCCCCCTGTTGTATAATGCGGGTTGCAGTAAAACCATTTCTCCTCCAGATTCACGGACCCGGTGATCCAAGCACGACCTTGTCATGCACTACCAAGTGCCAACCTGAGTTGCTCCTAAACGAATACCCCTCCATAGAGTAACTAATGGGGAATAGGAACAACTTATAGCTAGCAGTAGCTTAGAGGATTGCTGAATGAGGTTCCCCATGCTCCCATGCTTCTCTTGAAGATCCGCCCGATCAAAAAAAGAGTTAGTGATTGATTCTCTCTCTTAGCAATGGGGGCGGCAGAGACTTCGTATAGATTTATCACTACGGATCGCGCAATACATGAATATACTTGAAGCTTGGAAATGCCGGGAATCAAGCTTTCTATTTCATGCGATAATTCAACGGCTCATATATTCTAGCTTATTATATAGAAAAGAGGAGAACGATCCAATCAATCTATCTCCGTCTGAAGGATATGAAATAATAAGCTGTGGAAAAAGGTAATCTCGAGGTTATGCCATATCTCATGCACCTAACCTTCCCCAACTGTATCAACAAATTGGACCAGCAGTTGGTCGCTCTTCCCCACCCGGATAGTTGAGGAGCAAGAGCGCGACGCATCATTTGCATCGTTCCATATACCAAAAGAAACCATTAGTTGCCTTTTGCAAAACCAAAATCAGTTGGAATTGCCCCACATTATTATGGAGGTAAGTGGAAATAAATGATAGGTGGGTCATTTCTATACTCTTAATCTGCATGCTATCGCTATCCCCGGTGTCATCAGATTCCGGATAGACGGAAGAAAGTACTTCAGGCCCACCCCTGAGATAGAAACTTATTTGAGTAAACTGTGTGCCTCGAAAGATGGCGATTGCTGCATCCATCCATAACGTCTAATTAGACTCGCTCGCATAGCATGAATGCCCCCCAAAATTTTCATTCTCATTCGGGAATAGGCCTCATCATCCGATGGGAATCAGTGAAGCATGCATATGTGTATCGTATCATATACATACCTAGCTTGTGATTCTAGAGGACGTCTGCCTCTTCATGCGACGGGAATCAATGGAATAGATAGACTTTGCTCCCCTTCTTCCTCTTCACAAGCCTGTGAATCTAGTCCAGAGATGGTCCACGATTCCTCCTCATGAGCGAGAGATCTACCAGTGCGTGTAGCGTAACTCCTAGACTCGGGCCCCTTTCAGATCTTAAGTCCGAAGGCTTCATCCCCCTTATGCACGCACAGGGATTTCGAAACACAATAACTATGATTCGAACGGGTCCGCATAAAGATAGGCTGGTCCAACCGGGCC
>Ga0228600_1000087_pt1 | contig 13198 bp, 11 predicted proteins | sample CRU5metagenome_FD_182730 | JGI IMG/M metagenome (GOLD analysis project Ga0228600, IMG submission 182730) | Spruce roots microbial communities from Bohemian Forest, Czech Republic - CRU5 | ecosystem: Host-associated > Plants > Roots > Unclassified | place: Czech Republic: South Bohemian Region... | reverse complement strand
CAGGCAGGGGTTACCCCGTAGGGGGGGTGGATATTCATCGATGCACCGAGAGGAACTAGAACTATAGGTAACTAACTAATTTCATGTTGATTCCACGTAGGCAGGGCCGCAGCTCGTTAAAGCTCCAATTCAACTTCACGCCGGTCAGTCAATCGATCATATAAAGAAAGCGCGATGCCAAACTGAACGTACCATTGAAGAGAATGCGACGTGCCGGAAACTACTATAGAGACTGGAAAAACTACTGGATCGACGGAAACTTATGAGTCAACTAAATTTATTGCTTCTGGTCTCGGATCCCTTAGATTTGGAACAGGCTATGGGTGGAAAAAACATAAAAGGAAGCAGATTAAAGCGCGGATCGAAATGGAAAACCCAAAGAGGTGGAGGCACCAGAGACGGGAGCAACGGGGAAGGCGGGAGCTAGAGCATAGGTATCAGCACCAATTGAAATGGCATAAGCAAGGGAGGCAGCAGGAGTTTCGCTATTAGTGGCAAAGGTGGGAGCAGAGAGAGCAACAGCTGATCTAGTTAACCCGGTTGAACCAGGAGTAAAAGCAAGGGCAGCATCTTTTCCGGTTTAAGTTGATCCAGCTAACCGAGTTGAATCACCAGCATACAGTTTCCGTTGATCCAACAGTTGCAGAGGAAGAAGCAAGGGTAGCAGGAGCAGAGACAAAGGTAGCTTCAGCAGCTTGAGCAAAAGTGAGAGCATCAATAGCAGTAGCAAAGGACACAGAGCCGGCTTCTTTTTATTACCCATTGAAGCATATCTAGTTCCAGTCCCATAACCAATAGCATTCCTTCCAAGATGGGCAGTTCCTCTGGAAAATCACTAATTGGAACATATGCAGATAGATGTTGGAGACACCATGATATAGATAGATAAAAACATAATAATACTTGAGCAATAGATTATGCCGAAGGTATGCTAGCTGATCCAATTTGGTATACTGGTTCATTCCTTGGGTCAGCTGCACCCCAGACAATATATGTAACCTATGTTACCTCTCTATTCTTATCTATTCTCCCCGAACTCTCTTTCTATCTATTTAAGGCAAGTACTTCTCCCCTAACGAATTAGCCCAGAAGTCATAAGGCAAGTACTCGAACTGATCCCCTAACGACTGGGGACTAGCGACTCTTCACGAGTAGCTTTACAATATAATTAATATGTCTGAATAGATATGTTGGAGGGTATCCGTGGATTAACAACCAACGCCGGAAAGCCGCCAATGCTGGTATGAACGTATATGAACAGAGTTGCAATAACTGGCCGGCCAGAACAAATAAAATCATTAAGAGTTTGGCACGCCGAGATCTCTCATGGCCCGAAGGGGACCTCATGGCCCGAAGGGGATCAAATGTCCAGAAAGAAAATATCCATTAGTAGCTCGCTACTGCGGAGTTCATAAGCAAGTGACATCTCCCTTGGTCTTAACCCGGAACTGAAGCACGCACTCCTTAGCTGGAATAAGAAATAGATCCCTATAAGATTGTAGCAAGTCATAAGTAAGAATGAATCTCTCCCCGGACGCACTCTCACAATTACCAGGTCCCAAGGCGGTGTGGGAGCAAGCACCTTCGAACTGCCCACCTGAACTCATTATCCTTCCCGCCCCTACGCTTCGCTAAGTAGGAACTTGACTTCTTTATGGCTTTCAATGGCGGCCATTTGCGATGCTTCTATGGTCACTTCAGACAGCAACCTCCTCGCACTCGCATTTTGGTTATCATATGGGCCTGAGCTTTCATGGGTTCAACATGGTCAAGTAGCATATATAGCGAGCAGAAATAGAACCTGGAGAATGAAAGAGGGAAGTGGTTTGCCTCTTGGTATTCTCTGCAAGTTATGATATAAATCCTATCATCTCCTCACACAGCCGGCTGCTGACCGTAATAGTAAATCCTCTACTCTGCCATTGCTGGGCCTTCACATCATGCAAACAACTCGTAACTCTCTGCAACTAATCTTACTTTTCCAGGTTCGGACATCGTGTCAATGATCATGCGTAAACAATGAAATCACCCTCTGTGCCCCTTGGACAATCGATGCTCTCTTTGTTTTCATTTGAATGACGGGCATATACAAAGGCAGGGCGCTGTCGCTTCTAATAATATATCAGCCCAGCAGAATGGGGCTAGCTCAAATGTCATTTCAAAATGAGCCCACCAGCACTCATTAATTCAAACTGTAATTAACCTTTTATCGACTGATCAACTGTCCCTGGAAGTCAGTCAGGCTGGTAACACTCATCTTGAAATAACTCATGCGTAGGTCTGTAGGTTACAGGCTCTTGAATTCTATGCTCGACTTACACCTCTTTCCAGGGCGAAAGTTTCTCTACAGATTGCTGAGTGGAGGCCGTTGTAATGGAAGAGATCAGAGATGGCGCTGCATGCTTGGCGTGATCTATGTCTTGAGTGGTAGAGAGAACTGGTCGTAGCACGCTCTACAGATATGTTCAACGTCGTGTCTCCCCTCCTTCCACGCTTGGTATTCCCTGCAACTGCAGCCTGCGTCCCCTTCCTGTTTACGCAGGACGCATATCCCACACTTGGAGCGTGATATAAACTTGACCATATGTTGATATGTATGGCTCTTCACATAGCAGTTCGATGACGAATGGATGCTACAGCTCAGGCTGGGCTTGGCGACGATTAGACACTTGGCAATATACGTGTGGTTCGATGTGACAACGTGTGCTCGATGTCTGGTCCCTTTTTTTATTTCAAACGCCTTTGAGTTTCATTCCACATGCAACAGGGTTCATGAGCAGTGAGTGTTCATAAGTGTTGTTCTCCACATGATTCATCGATGACATGCAAGGCGTTGGCTTGGGCTCCCGTGAGGGCTTGGGCTGTGGTTGTCTTTGCAGAGTCAAGCATGGTAAGTGTTATGGGTTTGTGGTCACATGGCATAGCATGAAGTCAAGAGCTGGCCAGTCTCTTTTTGGTAAATAACACAACGAGGCATAAAGCCTTCAAAAGCAAAAATGAAAAGTTGTTACATGGGGGAACGAATGGAATTTGAAAACGTTTCAACCTATTGCTGCAACGAAGCTTCCTAGCTGGCTGGAAACATTTAAGGAGAATAGACTATTGAGAGCTCTTTTCTTCCTTTGGTTGGTAGCGAGGCTTCGCCGCTTGAGAACAACAGGGAATGCCTACCCGAGCAAGATGACCGGACAGAAAGAATGCCTAGGGATGCTTGGTTGTTATCCTCCTGAACCCTTTTTGCCCTTGGGCTAGTGGGGTTCGTACTAACTTTGAGGCTTTCATACAGCAGCGGATGATGCTCATTTATTAGGCTTTTTCACTTCCTTTGTAAGCTCTGGTAAATATCTCTAGAACACGCATGAACCATTCGTTAGCGTTGATTTGTGAAGTAATATATATACAGTTGCTATCGATTCAGCAGTTGTTTGTTATTTAGTGGTCGCTGGCCCTTTCTATTGTTCTCCCGGCACATTCTTGCTCTCCATATCCTCAGAGGGCGACTGAAAACCATATAATATAAAATAGGCAGGCCTATTGATTGTTTGTTGTTTCAACCCTTTAAACAAATAGGCAGGCATTTTGACCCTTTCGATCGATGGTACAACCACCATAAAGACTAGTGGTTTACGATATGAATGACGATGTGGGTGACCCGTTGGATCGAGTTCCGTTGAATCAAGCAATTCACTTTCCAATTCGGGGGATTATTAGAATTAAGTAAGTATGGTATTTATATATATGCTTTTTTTATGGGAACCTAATCAATAAGTAACGGCCTCATACCCCCTATTCGACGCTGGATTTACCTGACACCAGGCTGTTCGGGCATATGCTGAACTCCAGCCACTCACCCACCCGAAACAAACACGGATTGTTGGCAGAGCAAGCAACCGTCATTCCCTGAACAACATATGGTTTTTCTATTGATTGACCTAACATTGTAGCGTCGACCGTTTCAATAGTTCTCTTCAACATTATTCGGGTCCGTTCCGTATAGGCTCTTTCCTTATTCTATCCAGGCGGGGCGGATGTGGACTTCACATTGTTTGTTGAAGCTGCTATTGGGGTTCGGTATCGGGAGGACCTGTTTGCGATCTGTCGTCTTCTTTTCCTGCCACCCAATTCACTCTTCACTATCAGACGACGGACGTGTTCACCAGTGGAATTCAGAAAGTCGAATTTGTCATCCCCGAAGGAAGAAGATGACAACATTCGATCTTGGTCTACCTACCTGACTAAGAATAAGGAATCCAACATCATTGAAAACATTGCCCTCCAGAGTCGCCTGTGTCTTCTCAAATTATTCTCCATTTGTATGTATTGGAAAAGGTTGTATCGTCCTAGCTGCCTAGAGAGCTTCGAGCTGAGTATCCTAGCGGCCCCCCGTCCATCCAAACAGATAGAGCCATCCTACTAGCTGAGTTTTCGCTGCCTATTCACACTCGAAATGCACGAGATCAACATACATGCTATGATCACCCCAAAACCTAATACATTTTGCTATTCGTATACTCTATTCTTTGTGCCGCTGAAACAAATAAATACATACATTGTGACCACATCCATCATGGTGGAGGCGCTTATTCAGCTCGAAGCGATCGATATAGGGGTGGGTGGTCTCTTCCCATTCTGATTGGACGGCACTAGGGGTGAAATAAGAAATTGTTCCTTCCCCGCTGCGGGAAAGCTACTTCGTTCCTCTCCCTTTTTGGGTCGAGTCACTTAACGTACCTCGCCCCTCACCCAAAGGATGGGTGAGCGACTTTGTTCCTCTCCCGTTGGTCGAGAGTTCGCTGCCTCACCCTTTTGGTCGAGTCACTTAACGTACCTTATTATCTATGAAATCAAAGCATATATGAATGATCAGACTGTCAATGCGTTCCCTCCGCTGCCCACTCCCTTTTGAAATGAAATCGAATATAAAGAGGCCTAATGTTTGGTACATGCTCTCTTCCCGCACAGCTTCATGTCATACATATCTCACCGGTTGACCCTCCATATGCGAATGCAGAACCTATTATAGATCCAATTGATTAGGCTCGGATTACTTACTATACCTATGACGTAGGATATCCCATCCATCTATCGAGACCTAGAAGCCTCAAAGCGAGCAGAGTCGAAAGTGCAACGCCGAATGACCCATCCACATAAGTAATTCGAAAGTGAGTTGATTTTAAATCAGTTTCTCCCGCGAATGTAAAGGCAAAGGTCGTGCTACCGAGGATGGATGGGTGATCCATAGAGTGTAGATAGATATGTAGTAATGTCCACCAGATGGCAGATGCAGTTGTTCCCCCAGGGGATCCAGTAACAGAAGCTACAGAAGAAGCAAAGGTGGCAGCAGATTCTACAGATTTATATTCAGCTTCAGTGCTCGTAGCAAATCCAGATCCATAGCGAGTTTACTGAGTAGAAGCAAATCCATATATGGTGGAAAAAGCACCAGTTTCAGCACCGCCCATAGCAAAGAAAGCAGCCGGGGCGGGAAAAGCACTGGGTTCAACGGCATAGTAAGTATCTTTCTTAGCCAGATCGAGAGACAGAGTAAAGGGTTTTCACCAGCGGAGACAAAGGCATAGGAACCGCCGGGGTTCATATGCAGATCCTTTAGTCGCAAATCCGAAGCTAGATCCAGATGCATTCGATCCGGTGCCATATTCTGTTGATCACGTAGCAGATTCTCCAGGCACAGAGAAATATTGAGTTTCAGTTCGAAAGCCATATTAAAGCCTAGGCACCTATCTATTTTCATAACCAGTGAAAGAGGGAGTAGCTCCTGTGTAAGGTAGTTAGTCTCTTCCTGCAACAATGCAATGAGGGATAGGGAATCGAAGACTGGGCGAAGGAAAGCTAGTGACTATAGGGCAAGAGGATATAAAACTTAATACACTGGTGGAACTCCTTCTGGAACCGGATGATCTCCATCTGAACCTGGGACTGAAAATGGGACTAGGAGCTCTGGTTCTTCGGCTGAATAAACAATTGGAACTGGATATGCTTCAGGTGGATCTACTGCTGGAATGTGCTTATGCTACTTAAACCGGTGCATAGGCTCAGTCAACTCAATCTCGAATGGGTAGTGATGCCAATGATGGCGGTTCAACTTCAATGGTAGATTATGGGTAAACAACAACTGGGTCAAGGTAAACTACTACTTATGTGCCGTGGTGGGACTGAAACTAGGTCAGCTGTTGGATCATTCACCGGTTAGCCTGTTCCGACTTCTTTACCAGGCGTTCCTAGACCTGTTCTGGCTTCTTGCACATTAGGGTAGTTCCAGCTTTTTTTATTTCCCAGCGTGTTCCGGGGTTTTGTACATTCCCCTTGTTCCGACTTTTAGTACACCTATAGTTTCTCCTTCCTGGCCTGTTCCGGGTTTTTGCGCATACTGCTTTTTCCCACATTTTTACAACCCGGCTCCTAATCAAGTAGACCCTGCCAACCCGAATTAGGCGGTAACATCCCGATCATAATCTGGTGGAACAACCCAATCTTCATCCTGAGGATCCGCCCTATCAGAATTATATGAAACTACCTGATCAGAACTATTATAAAAAAACCCCCGGTCATAGATAGGTGGAACCCGCTCCTAATGGTTCTGTTCGGACCATCGGTGGAAGAGAGTCAAAGGTGGAGTAGTTTGGCCCTCGATAGATAGTGGAAGAGGGAAGGCGGTGGCTATGCCCCTTTTATGAATTGCTGGTGAGGAAGTTGTTAGCACAGCTCCCTTTATAAGTGACAAATATTATTGGTTGGCTATGTTAGGTGAGAGGGCGGCTTACGAGAGGCTTTGTTCAGATCAATGAGATCAATGAATAGCGTATATGGAATGTAATATGTATAGTAGCACATGGCTTTCTTTCTCTGGTATCTATTAGTAATCGGGTATCTTAATCCAATCTCTTCTATTTGGAACCGAACGAAGGAACGCCGGAACTGGTGAGGATGCTAGAGGATCCGCTACGGGATATGGAATTCGATCATTAGTACGTGATCCTAGGAATTATGCAAGGGTAAAGGCAATTTACCCAGCAACAGAGACTTGAGCACCGGGACCTATCCCTGTTCCAATTCCATTAAGGAGAGAGAATAAAGTGACTAGGATTAGGGCATAACAGTAGGACATCATTAATAGTCAACTATACTGCCCTCCTAGACCCGGATCAATGAAACTAGACTGAAGATATGATGAACTAGGCTACTACCGTTAGTTAGAATCCAAAACCATTACATTGATCATTCTATGGTGAATAGCGCGAGACTTTTTCGTGAATCTCCGCTATTTGAACATCTGACATCGTAACCACGGGTGGGGATGGAGCGGCAGTAGCTCCTATATGAACTACTGGGGGGTCATAGCAAAGAGGTAAGGACCTAACGAAGGGGGTAACCCTGGGGTGTCGCGAAGCACTGCTACCCCCCGCGGGATGTACTGGATTTTTCTTTTTGGCACGTACAACCATCGAACCGGGGACCGAAGCAAGGCTCGACGAAACGGGAAGTATCGTGGTACGTCGTCCTTCCCTGGAATGGAACTTGAACGCTGGAGCAAGAACTAGCATTCGAGTCGATCTATCACGACCAGCGGTCCCGGTTGTTCATATTTCGTTCTATCATTCCAGTTCCTACATTGATATTCCAGGAGGGAGCACTCACTGAGTGACTTACGGAAGTACGCATACAGCTGGAAGGGGTCGGGACCCATCCGAACAAGTAGAGTGAATAGTTGCATAGCGGAGCCAAAGCTTGTTCATTATTTGATCTGCCCCTCCTTTCTAATTCGATCTTCCTTCGTTGGATCCGTTGTTATATACGTAATATGACATAGATAGGAATGGGCTAGCAGCTACTACTTCTTCATCCATTGATCCGAATGGGGCGAAGCCCCGGATCGAATAAGAAGGAAGGGGCCGGGCGGAGCGAAGCACTCGACCCGGATGCCAGCCATTGGGGAAAAAGAATTGGAGGAGCAATTAAGATTTTTTCCGGGACGGGTGGAAATGGAGAACTTCATTCATTATGATATTTGTTACGTTTCCTGGGGAGTCGGCATCCATTATGTTAAAGTTGGGTCACATCGTGAATGCACAGAATTACGGATTTTTTCCCCACTCCTTTTCGAGGGCTCGAGATCACTCCAATCAATAATTTAGCAAGCGTAAACCCGGGGGTATAATGGCCTCTCAGTCGAAATATTATATATGCAACAAAAAGGCACGCACTTTTCAACGCATTTATCACCAATAGTAGAGGATACGATAACCCATTAAGTTTTAGAAACGCCTAAGAAACGCCCATTGAACGCCCGTTAATTCCCAATGAACGCCAATGAACTCCCGTGGAGCGAAGGAACAAGGGTTTTTCTTTCATCCATTCCTGTTTTCCCACAGAATGGAAAGAAGGGGGCCATCCCGGTAAGAATAAGTAGGTCATAATTATCTACCTTGCTACGTAACGTATCCTCTCTTTGTGGAAGCGTAGAAGCGTGGAGTTGCCTTCCTTGTTAAGGAAGCGTAGAAGCATGGTAAGCGAGCGGTAGCGAGCGGGCTTACTCCTATTCCGGTTCAGGACCTTCGGCATACATACGTGGATTGATTATCTTATCTCAGGACAATGCCACCAGGAAAACGTTACTGCTTCTGAATCGCACCAATGAAAACGTTCAGGACAATGCCACGATCCACCTTGTTCGCCTCCTCACCGTGAAAGGGCGAGGGTATTCGGTCAGCTTTCGATAAGGAAGGTATTCGGTCAGCTAAGGTCTTCGAGAAGGGTCTTCGTTAAGTGTGACGAGGAAATAGCCTTCGAGTGAGAGTGCTTGCCTACACTTGAATGGCTTCTCGGAGTTACGAAGTGAGTGGACTTAGTTACGAAGTTAGTGGACTTATTCCCCGGTAAAGGAGAGAGTAACCCGCTCTATAGACTTGCCTTATGCCCGTAATTACCTAACCTTGCCTAACCTGACCTAACCTTGCCTTCTTTCTTACCCACTCTTTCCCACTCTGGCGTATCCCCTATCTGTCTCCCTTCTATTTAGGCAATCAAGTTGCAAGAAATGGGCCAATAAAGTGTACTTTAGGAAGAATTGCCTTACTTCCCGGCTGTACTTTCCAGCTGCTGGTCCTTACTTCCCTGCTGCCTTACTTCTTTTGCCTTACTTATTTGAGCAAGCACTTATTTGAGCAAGCACTTATTCCGGCAAGCACTTCCCTACCTATTCTATAGTGTATTAACCCCCGGAAAAAGCTTTTTGAAAGAACCTGTAAAATGCAATCTCCCATTCCATATAACCAATAACCACTAGATCTACTACTCTAAAGGTCAATCAATGAAGTATGCAGAATATATAGACATGGTGCTCTTGGAGGGGATGATACCTCCCTTGCCCTAGCTATGATGGAACCTTCCATGAGGTTTTAGGTTTTCAACTTCCAAGGTATGAGTGGAACTATGTCAATGAAGATGCCCTAGGATGAATCAATAAGATTTGCAAGATTGGAACCAAGCTGGCCAAAGAAGTCCCTGTAGAGGTGTTGGAGATGACAGGTGCAAGAATCCCTACAGAGGTGGGAGGAGTTCAACAGCTAACTCAGTACCTTGCCCCCCCTCATCAATAAGTAACTTGGACAAGCAATAAATTACTCTCCCCTTGGTCGAGCGACTTCGTTCCTATAAAATAAATTAGGGTTTGACAGGGAATTTCCTAACTTCATGGGTTTGGGGCACAAACCTTCGACTTGGGTCCATGGTAACTTAGGATGCCTTAATTAGGGTCCATAGCCTCCCAAACTCATTTGGGATTTGCTATTTATGGAGTGAACTTGGGTAAAACCCTTAAACCTTCTTGATCTTTTGGCACTAACCATACCACGGATTTGTTTAGGGTGTTGCGACTGTTAATCTGCTAGTTGCATAAGATAGGGTCATTTTGGGCCTAAAAACCCGCCATTATACCAAACCCACGGCACACAGTAAAAAGGTGAGGTATGAAAGTGTTGTACGACTTGGGTACCCTAACGACTAATCCAACATTATCTTACACCTTTAGTTTGCTCCTTTGCCTATTTATACCCTTTTATTCCTCTTTGTAAGCTCTGTTGGACTCTGTGGTTGAACAAAGAGAACATAAGGTGATGGAGGCGGTGCCTCTGAAACATCATATACATTTGGCTTGGACGTGGAGAAGAGGAGGAAGCTACTTCTTGCAAAGGGCACTCTTCCATGATGGCATAACATCTAGGTAGGTGTGTAGAAGCATGACTATGGGTGAGTGGAAGGGTTGGCTTATGAATGGATCCAAGAGGGTATGGCCTAGGTTTATGCCCAATCTCTGGCTTGACTAAGTAAATGACACAGATACAAAGGTTAGGGGCTAGAAAAGGATTTGGCCTACTGGTGAATCTAGCCAAGGTACTATCACTTGCATGCATGGTTTCTATATTGACAATCTTGTATTTACTTGGACCGCATGGATTAAATAAGAGATTGAATGCTAACTCATCTTCTGTTAATGGACCATGTAGCTCATGTTCTATGCCTTTAGGAAAAAGAAGGTTATCGAATTTTAGAGATGCCATAGCTTTCCCTTTGTCTTGCACAGGAACTATCTTGAAAGGCTCTTAAAGAGTTTCATGAGTGCTAGTTAAGGTGGTAGTAGTATCACTCCCTGCAACAGATGGACCATTAGTAACCTAGTGGTTAAGGTTATAATTCTCAATATTTAGAGAGGTAATGACCTTATGGCTAGGTCGATAGCAGTTTAAAGGAGCACTAGCTTGATAGTAAGCAAGTGGATCGGGGTCTCTAGGTATGACATAGATTTTCCCTTGGTAGTTTAATTTGACATATTGGTAGAGAGTGGATGGTACAACACACATGCAATGAATCCATGGTCTTCCTAAGAGCAAATTGTAACTAAAGTCCTTATTGATCACAAAGCAAGGGGTCATGAGAGTGATAGGCCCAATAGTTATGGGCAAATGGATAATACCTACAGGCACTATTTTATTAGAGTCATAGCCTTTATAAGTGCTTCGTATAACTTATATGTCCACGTTAGTATAATGCATGATAAATAATACATCATATGACACCACATTAAAGTGACAATTCCAGTTGACAAAGTAACACTTAACATAGCAAGGCCCTATAGTACACTCTATGTACAAAGTTGGGTCATCCACTATGATCATTTCCTCATCAGTTGGTGCCTTAAGAGGGAGGGTAAAAGATGAAATGATCATAAGACAATGGATATACAGGTTATGGCTATGGTTTCCCAGGGAGAGGGGCGAAGCTGCTCGGCCTAGAAAGGAGGTCGAGGGGTAGTAACAACATGGTTGACCTAAGAGGGCTCAGTTGTATTGAATATAGGTGTATAAACTCCTGGGGCTAGGTACATTGCCCCTACTAAATAGTCACGTAAGGTGGGAAAAATTAACAACAACTTCATAATAGAGATGTTAGCCGGACAAATTTGCTACTACAGAATAGGGGAAAGACCCTTGTATGGGAGGTCTTCCCATAGGTCTCTGATCATTTTATTATAAGGAGCTAGAGGGATAGTGGTCTTGGTTTCCTTTTGGTATATAAGTGGGCTCTTGTTGGGTTACTGTAGCTTTAGCCCATGTAGGCTGAGAGCGTGTAACTCCATCATATTGTCGAGCTCTTGTGGTCACATTGACATCAAATTAGACTACCTTCTGTATAAATTCAACAATGAAGCAAGCTCTCGATTTTCCGGCTAGATTGGGCGGGAGGAGTAGGTGGCTGACTAGAGAAAGTCTCTTGGAAAGAAGTGGAGGGTTGTGAAGGCTGACTAGATGAAGATGGATGCTGAGGGAATCAATTACAGAAGATTCCCAACTGGGCATTTTTAGGGGGAATAAGTCCAACACCTTATTGATAGCATCCTCATAGGTTATAGGTTTATTCTTAGTACATTCTATTTGCAAATATTATATTATACCTTCTACAAAAATTGTCCTAAGCTCATCTAGAGAGAACTTGGTATCACATCTAGCTAGGGCAAATTAGAATCTATGGATGAAAGAGGTCATAACTTCCAACTTTCCTTGCTTTAATCGTATAAGACTAACCACTTCAGATACATCGATTGGTTTAAGAGCATACATTCCCAAAAACTTATAACATAGTTTATAAAAAGTCTCTATAGAGTTCTTGGGAAGGTTTGAAAACCATTCAAAGGCTAACCTAGTCAGAGTGTGTGGAAAGAATTTGGCCATAACATCTAGCCTCAAGTCTTTACAAATTCTGATGAACTTGGACAAGTGTGTTTGTGCATCACCCCTTCCATCATAAGCTGGCAAGTTGTGTATGGAGTGAGGTAGAATGGTATTTTGAACCTCTGGGTGCAAAAGAGATTTGAAGTATGTGTGTGTGACAAGTCCTCGAGGAAACTTCCCTAAAGCTAGTAATTGTGTGAAGGAAAGGATGGTAGGGATTGTGGGGGTTTGTTAGGTCCCCACATTCCCTGCAAAAATGTTCCAATAGGGTGGTACCTATTGGTTTTGCATTGGTGTAAAAACATGTTGTCGCTGCTTCAAATTTTGTTGAGGTTGTTGCGGGTTATTGATGTGGTTGTTGGAAGGATTGTTGAAATGACTACAAGAATGGGTTAGAGCATGGAGGGACTTGGGAACCAACATTATAACTTGGCTGACTTGACTGAGAAGTAGATGTGGCATTCATCCCAAGTCTACACGGTGGAACATGCTACCTAAGAGTTTGGTTTTGGTTTTTATATTTTATATTAAAGGCTTGCAACTTGTAATAGTGCTAGAAGGAGTTGAGTTGGATCTATAGAAGGAGTGCTACCTAAAGGCCCAACTTGGCTAGTGTGTATTAAAGGTGAAGAGGTAGAAGTTGAAGTGCCATATTGGGAACTTTCGTGAGTAGTATGGATCAAGGGGTTTTCCATGGTAGGGATATGCCCAACTGAAGTCATGGTATAAGTAGTGAAAGGATCCCACAATGGACTATGCCCAATGAAAGGTAGCGAGGTGGCACCCCTTTGTGAGGAACTAAGATGAATGGATGAGGGCTTAGCATCATCATTACTTAGCATCATCATTAAATGACTTGACCAAAGTGGCCAAATCTGGACGAGTTAGCACATACCTAACCATGGCGGTAGGATCATGCCTGGCTAATGAATCTAACATAGCCATAAACTATT
>Ga0228600_1000086_pt1 | contig 13409 bp, 6 predicted proteins | sample CRU5metagenome_FD_182730 | JGI IMG/M metagenome (GOLD analysis project Ga0228600, IMG submission 182730) | Spruce roots microbial communities from Bohemian Forest, Czech Republic - CRU5 | ecosystem: Host-associated > Plants > Roots > Unclassified | place: Czech Republic: South Bohemian Region... | reverse complement strand
CGGTGGCTACGCTACCCTTTGGTGGTCCGCTAAATCGCTATTTCACAAAATAGGTAGAGCACCAAACTAGGTATAGAACGTACCTGTATGTAGGTCATTACGTGCATCCCACCCTTCTCATTAGAAAAGAGCGAGCGAGCGGATCGCCTAGGATGCCGGTTTCACACAACCAACCGAAAATACGAGAAAATACGAGGATTAAAAATAAGAATTACTTCCTCCAATTCCCTCTCTCTAGCTTGCTTGTATTTAAAAAGAGTAGATAGTTAGTCATTTCAATTATTGAGTTTGGGGTGTTGAGGTCTATGCCTAAAGATTAGTGGGGAATCGAACCCCAACTTTAATAAAGCGCAACCAGCTAATCTAATCCAACTAATCCTACCGGGCGCCTTCTATTATTTACGTATTACCTAGTCTTCTCTGATGAGAGCTTTTTAGATAATATTGCTTATTAAGGGGCCCTTTCATTAGATTCCTTTTCTAGGGAGCAGATTCTGATCCGATCATTTACGTATTAACGAGTCTCATTTCCCGGCGCCCTTCCATTAAAGAAATACTCGGGTGTTCTCCAGAATCATGGTCAATGATCCGCCGCCTTCCAAGCCGAAGACCTCCCTAGTCGAATCACGCACGTTTCAGCACGGTTACACCTTTCTCATTTATTAGATAGATAAGTGATCGAACAGTCCTTTCTTTTCCCACCCTTCCCCAGTACAAGTCCTACCCATGCCTAGCGGGACAGCCGGAACCTTACGGTCGGTTGGGTTCAACCCTTAGGATTCCAGTTCCTTTTTTCGGTCCGGATGCACCTACCTGGAAATACTGAAACACCCGACCCCAACTCGCTAGCTATTTCTCTTTCCCACGCCCTGCCTACCTCCACCTCCCTCCCTCCCTAAAAGGCTCTCTATTGGCCTACCATTCCCATCCCGAGGGGTTCTGAGAGATCGGATCCCCCCAGTTACTGCTATGGCGTAGCTTTACATGCCGCCTATATTATATAGAGTAGAGTTCCAGACAAAGCTTTTCAAAAGACCCTCCCGAAGGAAGAGATTTGAACGTCGTTTCTCAGCCATGTGAACCAGATAAAAGAGCACCTGTTGAAGACCAAAGATATCAACGGCATTTTCCATATATATGGACCAGATAAATTAGGACTTGAATTTCCCCTCTATTATATGAAAAGGGCTAGAGTATTCCTATAGGGTAGTTCTGGCCTTTTCCTGCAACGACCTAAGCTCCTGCTCTAATTAATATACGGTAAATAATAATATACGGGCGAACAGATATCTATCTGTGATCATAGGAAGAACTGCATAAAACGGGAGGGAGCCCCTAAACCCTTAGGGATTGAGCCTTCGGCCCCTAAACCCTTAGGGTGTTAGTGGATAAACCCCCTATTATTCCCGATTTAAGAGATTACTATTATTATTGTTGCGAGCCCGGTCTGCCAGTCATTATTTCTCTATGTAATAACACTAGATTCGGTGTGACTCATTTCTTATTTCTTCCAGTAAGCCGTTATGTATATCTATATATGTAATAACACTAGATTCGGTATGGAATCAAACTGGAAAAACACTAGAGTCGGTGTGATTCATTTCTTCCAGTCATTTCTTCCAGTCAGCCATTATGTTATATATATGTAATAACACTTGTTGTTTTATTGACGAACATCGAAGCAAGTCTCCAAGAGAAAAAGCAAAAAAAGGGCAAGCCACTAACCGTATCTCACACACAATGGGAGAGTCACTAACACGCTAACTAATCCACTACTGCCTACTCTACTAACAGGTTTGGATTTCTCTAGCGGATTGGATTTCTCTCTTTAAAAAGAATACATGTGACATGGGCTTCAAACCGCCTCAATGGAACTTCCCTTTTCGTGCGTTTTATCGATGGTTTGTCCATCTTTCGCACCGATGATAGCCGAATGCACAATTTGATGGCCAAATACACAATTGAGTGCTTCTACCATATCATCTACGGATCACCAACAGGGAGCGTAATTGCTTTCCCAACATAGAAGGAAGGGGAAGGTTTCGGTGACATAGGTTTTCATCTCCAATCGAGGGCTATATGAACCTCGTATCACTAGCTCTTAGGGCGGTCATCCCCCTATAACTATGTCATGTTCTCAAGGTGGTCATCTCTTCACAGCTCTCAGGACGGTAAATCATCCATTGCTTCCCGCTAACCACTCCTTGGTATGGGGGACTTCAAGGGGAGGGTTATGACTCCAGGATTACGTTACCTGCTTTTCTTTTATGTTTGCTATAGTATGTTCACCTTAACATCGATGACTTCAGGTCAGTTATTAAGGAGCGTGCAGTACTAAAACGCCGTGAATGAATAACGTAATTGCGAAGGGCAAGGGGGAACTACGGCATACTCTAATCACTTTCAAATTAGGGTTTGACCTTCCTTAGAATTTGGTAAGGAAAGCAGCAGTCTTTCCCCTCCTATCTTCTTTCTCCTTTCCCCTCTGCTTTTCCTCCCTCTTTAAGTCAATATTTTATCCAACCATTTTTATGCTTAAAAAGGCCCTATAGTTCGAGTATTTAAAGTGCAATTAAGGAAGCCAACCCTTTTAGAACTAGGACACCAACCCAGAAAAAAGACAAGTCAATAGGAAAGCATATCACAAGTAGGTAACTAAACAGGCTATAGCTTTACAAACCAAAGAAAAGGCTAGTCTACTTTCTCGGTAAGGGGTTAGCGCCTACCTTCTTGGTAAGATTACCGTACCTCTTTCTCGCTTAGGTTACCATACCCCTTTCTCGGTTAGGTCACCATACCTCTTTCCCGGTGAGGTTATAATATATCTTTCCCAGTAAGGTTACCGTACGGTTACTGTACCTCTTTCTCGGTACCATGCCCCTTTCTCGGTACAATATATCTTTCTCGGTTAGGTTACCATCTCGGTACCATACCTCTTTTTAGGTTACCATCTCGGTACCATACCTCTTTATTGGTAAGGTTATCGTACCTCTTGCCTAGTCAAGGTTACCGTAACTCTTAGTAAGGTTACTTTATCTCTTTCTCAGTATTGTTACCTTTGTCCAATCTACCTTTCAATTCAATCTACCCTTCTTAGTGCTTACCATAACGCACTAACTCACCCACTCTAACTTACCCACTCTAACCCTTACCCACTATGACCTATCCTACTAATAGGGTTTATTACCAATAGGTTTTCTTAATGATCCTACTAACAAGCTAACAAGGTTGATTGATCCCTTTCAAGGGGGAAAACAGGTTTGATTGGTCTCTTTAAAAAGAGTACATCACATGGGTTTCAAACCGCCTCAATTGCCCTTTTAGTGCATTTGATCGTTGTTTACTCTCCAACATGTATGATCTTTCACTATTTAGTCAATGAAAGGTAAAGGTCACATGGTATAAAAGCGGATCTTATAGGATGCATAGGATCAAAAATGGAAATAATAAAGTCGCTATAATGGAAATGATAAAGTAGCTGTAAGACGCTCGCAAATGGCCATTTATACAGGTTATTGGCCTAATGGTCATAAACAAAAGCAGTAAGAAAAGCAGTAGACAAGCAAACATGAACTACGGGTCAGAAGCGAACATGAACTACGAGTCAGACATGAACTACGGGTCAGAAACAAACATGGTCTTAAAGCTCACCTTATAGGACACAAGCTCACCTTATAGGACAGAGAGAATCATAAATGGAAAAGAATAAATAGCTGTAGTGGAAATAAGAAAGTGGCTGTAAAACACGCTAAAATAGCTATGAAAGCGGTTTTTCATTCATCCGTGAATCTCATTTCATCATTCTATTTGGGGAAAGGAAGGCTTACAAAAAAGGCTATTTCCACCGTTCTATCAGCACATTCTTTTGGCACTAGGAAAACAAAGCAGCACTAGAAAAGCAAGGAATAAGGTTAAGCTTGGAATAAGGTTCAGCCTGTTGGTACTCTTATCGGCTTTACCAAAGGAAAGATAGGAGTAAGCAGGGAGGACATTCTTACAGGCCATTAGGCAGCTCAACAACTCATTAAGCCGGCGATAATCCAGCCACAGAAAGAAACTTACAGGCCATTAGCCAACTCAACAACTCATTAAGATTAGGCGACTCAACAACTCATTAAGCCAGTGATAATCCAGCCACAGAAATGAATGGGAACCGACCACTCCTCAACAGGTTAATAACCAAGTCTACGTATATTTTAGCCCAACTACTGAATTAAGTAGTTCGTTAGGTCAATAGTTCGTAGAGGAAGGGTCATGAAAAGTAGTCCACCTTCCTTCGTACAGTAAGAGCCATTAAAAGCCAAGGAGATAAGTGAAGTCAAGGCCAACCCCAAAGAAGTAGTAGTTAAGTGTCCCGACCCCCCAAACGAGTGAAATGAACTCAGTGGAGTAGAGATATCTGTCTTGTGCTTGACTTTAGAGAGATATTAAGCATAACTCACAATATCTATTCTCATTTCGGTAACTTACAGCATTTTACATATTACGGGACAACCAGCTTAAAAACCACTCACGAGACGGAGCGAATTGCCCAGCGAGAGAGACAGCAAATAGCGTATAAAGAGAGATAGCATAGCGCCAGTAGAGCAAAGGAATGCAGCATCACCTACTTTCTTTATGAGCGCAACTCAGAGAGCAATCCCACCCTCCCCACCTACCCGAAAAAAGAGCGGGCTGCAGACGTGCGTGAAGGAAGTAGTGGAGGGCACGGATGACACGTATGTGAACGATCTTACTGGCAAGCAGGCTGGAAGGATCCGACCGAGGATCATAAAAGCAAGGCCCAAAGAAACAGAAGAAAGAGACAAGTGATAGCCCTGTAGATTACAATGGACAGTTACCGCCTATCCTATAGATCACCTCACCTAAGCTAAGTATAGTCACGACCATCAGAGACAACACAAAATCCCAAATGAGCCTATTGCTTCCCATTAGTCCTATCCCACTCCTTTTCTCTCTGAACTGAACGCTAGTTTCCTTCCTTCTCTCTTCTCGTCACTTAACCTTCCTTTCCCTTCCTATTCCTTCCACTGATTAATTATTACTTGACACGATTATGAAGTTATTCGGGGAGCAGGACTATGGTAGTCAAAGTGGGGGTTAGTCGAGACAGGAGACACTAGGTTAGCTAAGGTAGTAGGGGCTAGGAGCGCTAGAGTAGTAGTAATCGCAGCAAACACTCTTCGTTGGATCAAATGCCGGACTGCTATACAGGTCTACGAAAGACAGCACAAACTTCACAAATCGCTACGACATTCTCTCGTAATATAGGAGTGGCAGGAACCGGTACGAAAGACATGCCACAATCGTACGAAAAGATGGGTAGGGCTCCTTCTCTTCTAGAGTTTCTCATTTTGATTACTTCGAGCATTATAACTACAACTCGGTTTGCTGATCACAAGCAATGGAAGAAGATAGAGGTTGAAACATGATATCACGCGCCACTCACTTTGACGCATGCCAATAGGATCAGGATGCTTCATATACCTAGGATCACGGCCGAGAGTAGGGACTAGATCCTGGGAAGAATATCGAACCAAATCCGACCTTCGCTTGTAGCCGTCCAAGCTACCAACCAACAGACCCAACCGAAACAGCGCTCCCCTCCTTAATAATCGTTCAAGACTTCGGCTAGCTACCTCATCAAAGACAGGAAAGAAAAGAGGAACATTGGTAGTAACAGGGGGAGCAGGGGTATGTAAAGAATATATCGAATTGACCCTGCATCCTATATATCATAATATGCGCCTCCTATGATCAGTATAGTGCACCAGAATGGAACTGATGGTATGGATATCATGAGAAGCATCCGACATTTCATGTACTAAAAGTGGTTATTAAGTGCTCAACAATCGCATGTATAATGTATCAACTTTGGTTCACCTATCCTACCAGTGACAGATCCGAGCTCGTTTGGCCTAATGACGGGGAGCGGGTGAATCAATCCATTGCGGGTGAAAAGACCCCTCACACGTAATTACGTATAATAAAGTAACTAGAGAGATAAGAAAAACCAATCGTAATTACATATATAATGAGGGCAGAAATGAAGGGAATTTCCCCTTTTTTACACCCTTTCTATCTATAATTTACATTATCACTCTTCTGTTTAGTATTAGTAGGATAGGAAGTATGATTTGGAAGTATGATTTGGAAGTATTAATAGGAAGTAGTCTCTCTTTATGTATTGTGATAATTGATGATGAGAAGGGATTAAGATATAGAAATAGAGAAAGTATTATTAGTAATATATATAATAGAAGGATTAGGAAATAGTATGTTCCTTATGCTCAGATAAAGCCTCTTTATAAGATTGGTCTTAAGTAGAGGTATGATAGAGAAATAACTCTTTCTTTTGTGTCTATAGGAATAGTAGGAACTACTTAGAGAAGTATGAATAGTAGGAACTACTTAGAGAAATAACTATTATGCTTTTCAAGTCTAAAGTGTAGTGTAGGAAACAATAAGAGAGAGAACTATATATGTATGTAAAGTATGAAGAGTAGGAATAGATAGTATGAGAAGTAGAGAGGAAGAAGACTTATGATGTTTTTTGTGTATTAGATAGATTGATAGACTCTTTATAGGATAATTGAATAAGACTTTTCCCTTTTATTGTTAAGCTAGTATGCTATGAAGATCAGGTACTTTTGATTGGGCTTGCATACCTTTCGGGACCGGTAACCCTATAACCTGTCCCAGAGGGTGGACCTATCACTTCAAGGGGTTCCACCCTGGGCTGCCCTTTTTCTTAGACAAATTCGGGGCCCTATGAGCTTGTTTGGGACACCCGTTGAGTTGGTATAGCGCTTAGTTAGGTAGGTAACATGGTAACATGGTGACCCATTGTTCCTCCTTGGTTTCTCTTTGGTTGTTTGTTGTTGGCTTTTGGAGCTTTAAGCTTAGCTTTGTGTTTTAGAGTAGGAATCATGATTAAGAGATCTATTGTGTATTAGGAATTGAATCTATAGTAGGATAAGAGAGATCTAATACTTTCTTTATTAGTTGGATTCTTTAAGTTAAAGATAAAGAGGAGGAATAGAATTGTATAAATAAGAGAGGATAACTCCTTTTATCTTAGAGCTATTATGTATTCTTTAGGGATAAATAATATAGGAACTCTTTAGGATAGAAACTAAGATAGGAATAATAATTCTATCTTTGGTGTAGGAATAAGGTTCTATAGGATCTTTTACTTCCTCAAGGATTTATACCTTTATACTCTAGAACTAGAGACTAACTTATAACCTATAACTACAGGCAGGGAAACTATTACTATTATTTCACTTCTATCTAACTTATGTGTCGGCTATAACTAACTCCTCATTGCAGCATAAGGTTTAGCTCATTCGGGGAAGGAACCTTTAGTTGCTTTCGGTTGGAAAAATAAATCACTATGAAATCCGTTACTTCACATTCATACAAACTAGCAATTAGTTTCTCCCATTAAGTACTATAAGCATGACTGGTCTTTCGTTGTCTTGTTCCCGCGTAGACCAACCATTCAAGTCACAGTCAATTATTAATCTATCTATGCCAAGTCCAAGTCATAAAGTGTAAAGTCACTAGCGGCGCATCGTATAAGTAATGAAGCTGCGAGTAACTCTATCTCAATGACGAGGAAATAACAATAGGAAAGATCTCATCAACTCAACCTGAGAGTACCTAATGGGATATTGAAACGTATATCGCTGAGGGGCTAAGCTCTTCACCTGACATTGCTTACCATTCCTAACTTGAACGAGATAAATGGCAAACAATGATTATTTCACGATGCACTTAGTTTCATGATGCAAACAAAGTGTAATGGATCGATCTTCATACCAAGCGGCAGCTGCTAAGAATATAATCTAAGATTTGGTTTAGTTTACAGATGTGCCAAACTCACCCCCGACCATCGGGAGGAAGAGCCTCCCTGGGGCTGTCCCTATACAAGATACATAAACCAGTAGTCCTAATCTATTCTTTCAACTGAACAACCACATGCTCTTTTCTTTCCCACTTAACCGCTACTTGTGTTTTAGAACTTAACTAACAAACGTAACTTGATCAACTCCCTCCACCACTGGCTTTCTCGTTGATACTGAACATCCACAACCTGACGTCGGTTCTTTCCTTCAGCTTTATAAATCTATCTCTTATCTGCGCTTAATTCTGTATACAAAGAGTTGTTCAGATACCTAATCAGACAGAATCAGGATCCCTAATCATTAAGAACTAGAAAGGAACTTTAGATCCTCTATGCATTGAGAGAGGCATTGGTGGTTAAGAATCATCATGGTGTTGATTGCGGTTTATATTTGGTTGTTTATATTGGTACTTTAGGAGATAGATATGTTAGGATTCAGTTGCAGATGATATAGGTAAGTAATCCCTCCTGTAAACTAAGGTTTTCACCAACTTGAGTAGTCTCCATTTATTTATCCAAGCAGAAATAAAAGGAAATAGACATGTGGGTCGACTACCTGGTGGTGTTTTCATTGTTCCTTGGTCCACCAGCAGCAGGAACAACATCTTTATTAGCATCCCTTGGTACAGTCAGAGTCAGGTTGGTCAGTACAGTCAGTCACAACAACTTGGAATAGATTCATCATAAACCAGAGGATATTAATTAGAACCACCAGGAGACAACCCATGAAGATCTTATTTCTTACATAGCTCATCAGCGGAACGAGGAGTAGTTACATACGCTAGGCCACAACAGACCAATTCATTCAGATAGTGACTAGAGATATTATACTTGCTGCGGGGACAACGTAGACCATTGCGTCATTGCGTGGAAACACTAATCATGAATATTCCTTTAGCCCATAGAAAGACTCATCAGTCAGCGTGCTAAGATTCTTCATCCATGCGTCACTATTCCTCATTTATCCATCATGCATCATTAGGAGCAGCAGCGGAGATTAGGATGAGAAACACAAAGCAATTACATGTTGTTCGCTATTATTACATGTTCTATCTATTACCTAGTTAGACCCAGTTCGCTGCTATGATAAGTTGATAGATCAAGCTGTGATAGATCATCAAGTTCAGTCTCAAGGGATTCGTACGTACGGGTTACTCCTAAAGTTTATTATGTTCCTCTAGTCTAGTTAGTAGGTCAAGTCAAGCAGCAAGGTTAGGTATGTCAGCAAAGGAACCAAGAAGAAGAGAACCACCTATAAGATTCTTTATTGTAGCATAGGGACTTTATTATTGATTAGTTACCATAGGATCAATCAGATATAAACATCACATCATGTTGGCTCGAAGGTGCATCCTATATAGAAATTAGATTCATATCTACTTCGGAATCCAGGAGAGAGTAATCGAGGTATAGGAAGAAGTAGGGTTCATCGGAGTCAGAGAAGTACGAAGAGAGATGATAGAGATCGCCCGGCTACACACCCCCCCACCTTCCTCCCTATTAGCTTGTAGCTTGGCCCACTAATGAAATAAATCTGTTACTATGGCTTGAGCTTTACCCCTATCCAAACCTTCAGCCTGCCTTCTGCCCCATTTGGTTAGTTCTTTGGCGACGCGTTATAGTTATATTCCCCAAGTTGATTATGGAGCATCCGGTCGAGTTAAGAATTGAGGTAAAGAAGAGAGGGACGGTTTGGTAGGTGGGAGGAAAGTGAAAGTTCTTATTCTCCTTTCCTCCCGCCTATCCGGATTGGCGAAGGCTCCGGTCGGGATAGACCAAGCGGGTGCTTAAAATGAAATCGAGAGTTTCTGGCCGATCTAAAATAATCCTATAAAGCTGGAAACATTTCCGGCATTTCGTGCTCATTCATAGAGATCGACGCCTTCCCGAACGAGAATTGGGGTTTAGGCTTGCTTCAAATTCTGTATCGAGACAATGACTTGTTTTTAGGTTCTATTTATTCGGAAGGAGCGGGCGGAACGGTGGTTGCCTCTCTCCGATCCCGGCAAGAGAGAAGGGAAAGTCCTATTTATTCACTGATTAGGCTTCTGGTAGAGGGACCTGATTAGGCGGTGGATCATGGACCTTACTCCGCTGTCTGCTGCCGAAAGGAAAAGACGACTTCGATCCCGGGAATAAGATTTATTATCCATCTTACATATTATAATAAACAACAGCCAAAAACCTTTCAATCTAAATAAATCCTCTCCCTCCGGGTGGAGTGCCTAAAGACCGCCCTTCCATTCGTGCATGATGGAAGAACTAATATCCATCACCGACCGATTGGAAGGGGGAATGGAATTCCTTTTTATAGCAGTAGTAGTCTTGCGCTTACACCTAATGGATTGAGCTGGCCATATCATATAGAACACGACGGAGAAGGAGCTGGAGGAACCGGTCCAATTCTAGCGACTCCGTACCTAAGTGACTTATTGGTTGGGGGGCTCGCTACGCTCTTAGGAATCCCCCCCCTCGAATGACTTATCCATACAGTCTGCGTAACCATAGACCATAGTAACCCTTCATAGATAGATTCATTTACCAGGTAAGCCAGGTAAGTAAGTCCTTTCCTAGCGAGATTCATTGGCCGGAAAGGGCATTTCATCGTACACAATGAATCCTAACCTAACCGGCATTCTTCCTGGCATTATTCCTGGATATGCACCAACACCGGCGAGGAGACTGCATCCACGAGCGCTAGTGAGTGAATAGAGTGATTTCTTTATGTTACTATCAGGATTTCTTTCTTGGGGCTTGTCCTGGTACAACTTGAACTAGCCCACCTTATTTCACTAGCTCGCCCACCTTAACTAGCCAACTTTCTTTCACTGGCTAAAATATGAGCACTCGATCTCTTCAATCTCTTAGCTTGATCATCAATCTCTTGATCTCTTGATCATCAATCTCTTAAGAGCTTGATCAATCTCTTCAATCTCTTGTTAACTCTTTTATCAACAGGGAAGTGAAGTCTCCCTTATGCTGGACTCTTGGACCTAGACTACTTTTGTCATTGATTCTCTAGGTTTTGATGATGGGATCTCTTCAACGTAGAGCATTTGAAGTGTCCTCCATATCTAGGTAAATGAAGGACTTTAGGTAAATCAGAATCGCTCATTAGAGGTAAGGGTTAAGATGCTGATGAATCAAGCTCTTTTCGTGTATATAGATAGATACACATGAAAGGTGGATCATGATGAGAAGTAGAACACTTAGACTTCGACTCGACTTAGATTTTATGATTCCCTGAAGAAGAGAAAGGTGTTCTCTTTTGATTGAGAATTCTAGTTTGTGAGTGAATCTTTCAAGAAAACCAGTTAAGATCAAGTGCTTCAAAGCCCGGTCCCGAGCAGGGGTTTTTCATGTGCTTGCTCGAACACTCTCGTCTTCAATCTTAGAACATCGAATTTTCAATTCATATCCCGTTCAATCCACTCAGTATCCACCACTTGGAAGGTGATATCAGATGAGCTGTTGAACTGCTCTCTAACAAAACTGATCAAGCTCTAGTCTACTCCTAACGAGCAAGCAGATGATATAGTCTCCAATTGCTCGATCAAATAGACAAGAACGATCACATTTGAAAAGGATAGGCCTTTGAAAGTAATGAGCTTTATTCAGATCGATTAAGTAAGCTGATCAGAGGCGGTGTTGCGTACCTCCCTACCCATACACCTTCCCACCACCCCATCTATCTCCTTCCCACCACCCCATCTATCTATAGCTGGTTCTATTATTAGCATTTTCGAGATGCCCGATCAACCCAAACAACAAGGGTGAGCACACAAGCGATGGAAGGAAGGCCCCAGCACAGGTTCATAGGGGAGGTTACATTCTATCACACAACTCCCACCTGAATTGACGACTGGACTTGACTCGCTACGGATACAGGAATGAAGGACGGCTCCAAGGAGGCGGCAACGGCTAAGGGGGGGTATTCTAAAGGCTAGCGACGCCCGCCGAGGTCAATGAGGACGAGTAATGGGACGAAGAAGAAGAGAGGTGTCCGATATTGTTTGTGGTGCCATCCATCTGGGAGCAGGATAGAGATAAGGGCCTGCTGAGATGGGATGGGGGAGAGTAGGAAGAAAGGAAATAAGAATATATCAAGCTGCGAGCTAGAATCGAGAGAGGGGAGGCCGGGGTGAAGGAACTATGTATTACTCGGATTCTCTCTCTGGAACTAGGACTTAATGGGGATATGCGGGAAGTATAAACACCTTGAAGCAGCTTGCTTGAGCGGCCTTGGGAGAGATACTTCGCCAGATCCACGAATAACGCTTTCTTCCTGGGTAGGAAGGGTGGAAAGAAAAAACTAGCTTCGGAACAAGAATAGATGCTATTGAACCAGCAGCGGAGTAAGCATATCCAGTCGCAGGTGATTCTGTTGAGTAAGTACCGGTGAATGATCCGGTTGATCCATAAAAAACAAGCCAGACAGCTAAGCCAGGACCAGTAACGGATTACGTAGAGGCAAAAGTGGGGGAGACAGCCGCAGCAGTTAGTTGTTTCACCCGTTTCTCCTGTCGATGAAGCAAAAGTAGATCCAGCACAAGCAATGGAAGGTGGGTCGTAAGCATCAGTAGCACACCAGCATATTGCCCAGCAGCATCAAAGCCACCACTACCACCTTGTACAGTAGCATCTCATCCCACCCACCTCTCTCAAGTAGTTTGGCCAATAGTAGGTCAAGAAATATTGAATGGTAATGTAGGTGGAGGTTTTTGAGGGATACAAATAACCTCTGGGTTATTCCAGATTTGGCGAGCATCTGGAATAACCTAACCAGTGAATTACAACTTTACTGCACTGCAATTGGTGCATTGATCTGTGCAACGTTAATGCTTTTTGCTGGTTGGTTCCTGGATATGGACCGGAATCCGACCACCTCTGTTCCGTATGCTATCTATACGTGCAAGTGCACCATAAAATGACCTTTGCCACGCGGGAAGCTCCTGCTCAATTTGAATCGTGTTAGTATGGGCGGGCTCAATTGATTGGATTTTGCTCTGTAACTTGATCCGATGAGTCTCCTATTATTATTAGTAGTTGCTTCTTCAACTGGGTAAACTGACATATTCACTGGTGAAATGGTCGCTGCGGTACGAGCAATTCTTCACTACCTTATCTAAACTTCGCGAAGCTTATCAGTAGGGGCGGGCGCTATCGCTTGGGTTCGTCCTTCACCCTCACCCTGGAAGTGGTGGCAAGCGGGGACGACAATAAGGGCTATTTGGATCAGCAGGTATGACCGGCTTGGATGGCATATCTGCACGAGGCTCGGACCAAGCAACCTTTTATTTCTTCTGGATCAACTGGTTCTTATACCCTTGCTTCTGTCTGTCCCAACTTATGCCTTTGCTCCTGTCTTTGCTATTGATGGCTCTCTAACTGGTAGTGGATAAGCTACTAGTCGTGCTACTACTGAGTCTACTAGTGCTCCTACCTTTGCTTATGATGCATCTGGATATGGAACCGAGCGAAGGAATGCTACTGGCTCTAC
>Ga0228600_1000085_pt1 | contig 13420 bp, 10 predicted proteins | sample CRU5metagenome_FD_182730 | JGI IMG/M metagenome (GOLD analysis project Ga0228600, IMG submission 182730) | Spruce roots microbial communities from Bohemian Forest, Czech Republic - CRU5 | ecosystem: Host-associated > Plants > Roots > Unclassified | place: Czech Republic: South Bohemian Region... | reverse complement strand
GAGCTTTTATTTCAAATCTGTAACCACAAAGGCAAGGTTCTAATAAACCTTAATATGGTGACCACTCCTCTTTGCCCCAATTAGCCAGCTTGTGTATCGGGTGCATATTACCATATATTCCACCACCCCATAAAGGGTATTCCCCCTCCTTTTTAGCTTCCACCTGAGCAGACACCTCCTACATGTTAGTCGCCTGATCCATCTACATCTATGGTAGTACCTTCCCACTCCTAGACAGTCATCGACTTCGTGCCTGCCTCTTCTATACCTGCTGCAAACATTATTACCACTTTTATATGCATACCTCAATATACAGCATAGTATACTATTGACAAAGAGTACATCCTATAGTAGCATATCCCATAAGAGCATATCATATATAATATACTCAGCAAACCTTGCACAGATAGGCTCAACCGTCACCACATACCGCGTATACTACACAACAACAGACTGTTTCCCCTGCTTGGGACCTCGCTTTAACTCGGTTACTTACTTGTGTCAGCAAAGGCAAGCCACGGCTATAATAGGAGCCAAAAAAGAGCAACAACCTGTTATTCAGTAGCCTACCGTTCAACATGTACTCGCTTATTATAATGTGTTCGTAGATCATAAGGGGGAAGTCCAAGCTCCTATAGCATATTATAAACCTCCTCTACTTCCCACCTAGCTTCCTATTGTTGTTATCCCACAGTGATATATGTGGTCAATACCTATTCAATTGTCCAGGCCTAACCAGCAGGCCTATTCAAGTGTCCAGGCCTTAAGTTCCAGGCCTCTATTGTGGTCCAGCAAACACCAAATGTTTCTGTGGCTCGGTAACGTCCAGCATGAGTCCGTTTACCCTAACAACTTCTCCATGCATGACAAGGTAGGTGCACTGACAAGATAGTTTCCATTATTTTAAAAAGAGAGAGTGTGTGTAAGCCCCCCTAAGAAGTACTAGCCGGACTTCCATAAGGTCTTAGGCCATGGGAGAGCTCTGCCCTAGAGGTGGTTGGGTTGTCCGTGCGGTACCTACCAGTTATGTGAACAGGATGGAGTTCTACTACTGACCGAACGCCTTACTCCTTGCCTGCCTTACCTTACCTCTGACACCTCACCTTGCCCTCCTACCCTCTCCATCCGAATGGCTTGGACTCCTTGTCAGTCCTAGTTTATGAGGTAAGTCCCCTTTCAAGCCAACAGACCCTCCTATATATAGTGGTAGAGGTCTTTAGTATCCCATTTTCCTGCACGAAAGACACTTAGATCGGCAAGGACTCCCTTTATGCCATTTGCCTTTATGCCATTTGCCTTTATGCCATTTGCCTTTATGCCATTAGTACCTGTTCTGATACTAGCGCATCTCTACGTTTCACTTTGCCATTGCTTTGCCATTGTAAGTAATCCAAATATATGCCAATCTTATACAGTGATCCAATGGGTAATCAACAAGGGGAATAATCCCAAAATAGGAGATCGCATCTCTATGTTGACCTTTTCCATTTGAGGTAATCCTAAGCAGCACCCATTCCCTAAATAACAACCCCTACTACCGCATGACCAGGTAGGGCCAACAGAACAGAATAGAAATGTTCACCACAGGCAGAAGAATAGGATTTGTGTTATACGTGCTTTTCTCAATTCCCCATTCCAGGAATGAGGTGATAGTGATTCCATTCATCGGGGCACATAACTCGATTTCAGCAGGTGGCGTGCCTTCTTGGATGTTTTGGAACTTATAGATAATTTATTCAGAGCCAGTCTCAGAGCAGTAGCCGCCCCGCCATAAGGTCATACCTGTTGTATAGGAGATGCTGCCAATAATCATATCTGTTCGCTCACGATTCGAAGTCCGCTAAATCCGCGTCAGGAACCCGCCCTAGTAGGATCAATAGATATATGAGATCGCATCTCTACGTTTCACTTGTCTATTGTAACAATAATAAATATATTTATATATGTGCATCTATACGGTTCAATTTGCCATACCGACAGACCACAGAGAGAGGGTCCATCACCACAGCTCTCCTCCATAGGGTAAGGTCAGTTCCATTTCCATAGAGATGAATCTTCAGTGTGAGGTGCACCAACCTTTGAAGTTGAGTTGGATGTGTCCCGCTCTAGCAAATAAAAGGTTGTGTCCGTGTAGTTCCAAAAGAAATGAGACTTCTCACTGTAGTTGTTAACCTTGAGGAATGGGAATGGCATAAGAGAGCATAGGTTGTTCCAAAGACATTGAGTGTTGGTTGATAGACTCGCCTATAACTAGGGCTCCTCGCATCTAGACGTTTAACTCGTAATGTTCCAGTTGTTCTACGTGCTAAGATTATGGTACTCCTAGCCTGTATGTACAGGTCTTTTCAAATGGTATACTGGCATATATAAGTTTAACTTGTCATGTATTCTATCTAATTAGGATCAATATAAATATGATACTAGCATATAGTAGTTTCAGTTTGAGTTGAATTCGTTGGAACTGATTGTTGAACTTCGTATAATTCCCCATGTTTGGTAGGGGTGGGACCAGGCAGGTTGGGCCCATTGGGACTACTACTGCTGATATCAGGAAAACCTTGAGGTTAGGCTGTTTGAGCCAGACAATCTTATTTTTAAATAGAATACCTGGGCCCAGGCATTGGAACAGAATTTTAAAAACCTTGCCTTTAGCCGCTAGTACATGCCACTAGTCGAGCCAGGTGTTTAAAACTAGATGCCGATACTCCATGCCAAGTGGAAATGCCAGTATGCACTCAATGCCAAGAGTCATACAAGAATCGATGCCAGGAATCATCTATGCTGCTACAGGGAGGGGAATAACCCAATGAGAATAATCAATGGAGCTAATCCTACATAGGAGGAGTAATATTCCCTACAGAGTTTGACTACTTGCTTGCCGTCTTAGCAGTATTCCATGCACACTAGCCGGAGACTCTTATCCGTAGTAAGTTCAATGGAAACCACCTTAGGTCCCCCTTTATTAGTTCAAATGTGTGAAAGCCTGTAGTCCACTTGAATTATGATCGACTCCGACAATGGCTCTATTCCACTACTGGCTATATTCCCCTAGGCTACTGCCGCTAATACAGTTGTTGAAGAATCCATCATGAACTACTACAAAGAATATCTATATAATACAAGATTTAGTTTATCCATGGCCTAAGGTTCGGTTGGGGCAGGCACCATGCGCATGTTTGTTGGTTGGACCAGTTTCATTGCCGGGAGTCCCTAGTTTTATAGTACCTACCAGTCATATCCTATAATAGGGGGATATATTCCCTACATATTCCCTTTGGGCGTGATCAGCCGTAGATCCCATGTGCCCTAGATGCGGTTGGGTTTTCCGTGCGGTACCAGTGATGTGAACAGGATGGATACGTGACCAGCAGTTCTCGATCTGCCGTGCCCAGCCAGAAAGGACGTGTTCGTGCCAAGTTCTCCTGCCTGGTAGGGGATGGGAATAAGCCAATGGGACTAATCTATCCAATGGGGTTTACCACTCTCTATCTGTTTACTACTCTACCTACAGTAGTGATCAATGTAGTGATCAATGGGAGAATCAACAACAAGGTAAATCTAATTCAAATACATTGAATCCGTTTGTTGGTGGGATAAGCCGAGCATTTACATAACATTCCAGTCCCAGTGGTTGACATAAATCTATGCCAATAGTAAGTCATATGTTCAGACCTAAAGTTGCAGGCCTAAAGAAGTGTCAAGACCTAAGGTTCCAGACCTCCAGTGTCCAGGCCTATATCGTCGTAAAGACCTCCTCCATCGGATTGTCCAGGCCTATACCAGAAGAAGTCTCTATCTTATGTGGTTTGAACTCTAAGTCTCAAGTGCTATTTCATAATACGTGATACAAATTGCAGTCAGTGCTACAAAAGGTCATATACATAGGGTCCATTGCTTATACTACCGCTAGTTGATGCAGTCGATCCAGGTTCTCCATGCATTCTCGGTACTCGCTGGTAGGCCACATGCCGGGTGTCGCGATGCCGGTAGTCGATCCAATAGGCAATAACAACTATTGTCAGAGCCTTCATACAAATATAAGGTTGTACCTCACCTAAGTGGAAAGAAATGCTCTTACTAATTAAGTGAGTAGCTCTATCAGAAACATGCATTTGGAACGACAAATTCAACATCACAAATGGACACACCTACACCTAAGAGAGAGTTTGACTCACTAGCATCTCTACGTGTCGCATCTCTACGTTGACCTTTTCCATTGTAAGTTCATTTTGTAAGTAATCTGCTGAATATGCAATCTTAATGAATATGCAATCTTAAGGCATACGGAAACATACTAACCCCTTCATGTCCAAGAAATATCTTAAACCCGAGTTGCTGTTTGCTGCCGCTCACTGTACCCCGAAAAAAGGTAAGAGGGGTCACTAGTAATATTGCACGTGTATATATAATACGACATCAAGACGCTCCGACCAACCACCCAACTCGATAACTCCTATTGATGAATCGTTCACTTTAGGTAGTTTCTTCGTTATCAAAATCTCTCCCTATGGCTCCCCCGCTTAGTGGGAGAGCAAGCAACGTCTAACCTCGCTAAGGGTAAGTGAATAGCTTTTATTTCTTTATGGGCGACAATACAATGCTGCTGGTCGTTATTTATAGATGTAATTATGCTATAGGATACTTCTTTTACCGATTACTTCAGGAGAATAGCCGCCAGCCGCTAAGCCCACCAAGTCGAATAAGCCCACCAAAGAGAACATCTTTACACACCGAATCCACTCATTTACTACTTATTTGGAGGAGATCGAGCTATTCTTTTATTACTGACTTCGAAGGCCACCGGTGTAAGTGGGCTTTCCTTTTATACAATTCGAAGACCGCCGAACGACTGACCAACTGACAAGGCAGCAGGGGAGCAGGAGAGCAGCTGAGCAGTAGAGCAGGTAAGCCGGATAGCCGGATAGCAGGGGAGCGGGAGAGTAGTTGTTTAACCAGTGGAGATAAGCCAATAAGAGATAAGCTCATAAGGGAACATCTGTATCTGGTGGGTAGGGCTTCGCGTGCTATACCAAGCGGGTAACATAGTGTAGATTCAGAGAAGCAACCATAGCGTGTCAGGTCGGGTGTGGAGATGAAAGATACAAGCACTTCCGCACAACTTCCGCTAAGGGATTAGCACTTCCGCATAGATGGGGAAGACAGCTTGGCAGATTAGATAGGGAAGACAGCTTGGAAGGGAGGGTCAGTTCAGCTCAGGTCAGGTCAGTTCAGGTACCAAGCCCAAGACATAAAATCCATACTTCCGACTTCCTATGTTGGATATCAGATATCACATGTCGGATAGCGGGTCATTGCGGGTGCGAGGTCTCTTTCCTTCCCAGTTAATAAACTCAGTAACACCCCAAACCTTGATGGCGAATGCGACAAATGCGACTGCGAATGCGGAGAATCCTTCTATCAAGGCGAGGGGAAAGGCTACCCAGGCACCCAGACTATATACCCCAGCTACCCCGGCTAACCAGGCTATCTACTCAATCTATCTAACCCGGCTATCTACCCGGGCTACCCTGTCTAATTAATCAATCTATCTTTCTGGATACTTCACAACGGATACTTCACAACCCCAATAGGAGACTTCTTTTACCTATTTCCTCAGGTACTTAACGGCTACTTACTTAATGGCTACCGGCTACTTAACGGCTACTTAACGGCTACTTAAGGTCTTATTACCTTAGGTGGCGAATGCGGAGAATCAATCTACCCGGGCTACCCAGGCTATCCAGGCGAGAGGGGAAAGGCTATCTAGAAGATAAGCGACGAGAAGATAGTAAAGATAAGCCAATAAGAGATAAGAGATAAGAAGATGAGAGACAAGAAGAGAATATAATAGCTTGAGGAATAGCCTGGGAAATAGCTTGAAGAATAGCCTGGAAAATAGCCCGAGAAATAGCCTGGGCCTGAGCCTGAGGAATAGCCTGGGCTTGTTAAGGAAAGAAGTAGTGGGAAGAATAGCGAATTTGATTTCCTACCTATTCTTTCTCTCCAAAAAGCAAAGCACGCGCTAGGAACGAAGTGCAATGGCTCACAGCCAATCAATGTAAGGCGTAACGATATTGGAAAGGGGATCACAATCACTAGGTGAATCAAAGGCAGGCCTCTATTTGACTGCATGTCGAAAGGCGAGGCGCTCAGAAGGCAGGCAGTAAGAGTGCGCGCTCAACGAACGCTTAATCGTTTCATATTAATGAAATTGGAAAGTCTCGTATTAGATTCTCTTATTACGCCAACCTATTTCATTTCAGATGCCCTCTCTCTCCCGTATCGGGAGTGCATAAATTCCATATCCGTTCATGATACTTGGGCTTGGCTGCGCTGAGTGGGTAGGGGGAACGAAGACTAAGCTGCTGGGCCTGCCTCTTCAACTTGGAATATGTATTTTCAACTTGGGCTCTCTCGTTCTTCCGCTGACTGCACGCATGTTAATAGGGAGAGAAAGCCAGAGCTTACAATTAAAAATCACTTGTGAAAAGGTGCCTAATACTTTTGTACTGGCCCTCGCGCCAAGCTTCGTCGTTTTCTATTGACCAGCCCTTATTCTCCCCGCCCTCGGTTAATCAATCGGCCGGCAAGCGATAAAAAGCAAGCCCCGGTTCTTATCCCAGCCCGCCCGCAATCTAGCCCGCCAGCCAGCCGGCAAGCAAGCAAAGTAACAGCCCAATGGCTGATATAAATAATAAAGAACTAATGCACATAGCCCAAAGGCTGGAAAGGTGCCCCTACATGCTGAACATCAATTAATTGCCTAACTCAATTTGCTGTAAATGAGGGAACGCTCCTCTAGGAGCTGGGCACTGCTGTTGGGGCATCTTCCTCGAGGAGAGCGACCCCTCTATTCATATAAGTTCCTCCTGGTTTAGGTCGAAAGCGTCCCCCCTTTCCTCCCGGTTTAGGAATGAAACCATAGAAAAGAAAGATGTTTCTAGGTATGTGAAAAACTGCTGGAGATGAGGCTGTCTGTCCATAATGAACTGTGAAGTGCAGGGTGTAGATGCTGTATGTTGTAGTCCATGGAAACGATGTTCCGGTGCTCTGGAACTCTGGCAAGCTGCTGGATGAGGCATGGTGTGCTGCTGATAGACTGTGGCGGTGATCTGGAAGGCACCAGGCTATGACAATGCGCCTTATTGTGTTGTTTATTCTGCTGCGGACAGCTGTGTGTGAGGCTGAATGCGCTGTGCACGGAAGGCAGATGAAAGGGTTGTCCTGAGGCTGAACGCATACATCGGTAGGCCTTGCTGAGTAATAATATGCTATATCTGCAAATGATATCAGATAATCTGGATGATCGCTGGACATAAAGAGCACTGGTGTAGGGGCTATGCAAACGCCGTGTACGTAGAGAGCTGATCCAAACTGTGGGATTGGGTGTTGATGTGAGATGTGTCCGGAATCCGTGATGAAATGAAGGATTGAGGCTGCGTCAGTTGGAGTGACGGTGCCCTCGTATGCCTATCGGAAGTGGTAATATGAAAAAGTATCGTCCCGCCATAACTTCGTCGCCAGCTTGTGTAACGGTGGCGGTGCTTGGAACCAAAAGGCCATATCTGCTGGATTGTATTGTGAAGCAGCTAGGGATAGGGCTAGTGCTTGAGAGAGTAGGTGTGGCTGTGCACTGGTACGAGGCTGAGCATGTTAAAAATGTAAATGCCAATGAAGTGGCCGTGGCATATCTGTGTGTTGGGCACTCGGACTGTGTTCTGCGTCCATAATCTATTCGGCAGGAGGTGGAATGCTAAGCAGCGAGTGAGACAACATTGGACCAGGCATAAGGCAATGGGAGCATGGGTACTGCAGTGGAACTTCTCTCGGGTCAGCGCTAGGGCTGAGATGGCGGAAATAAAGGTGTGCAATATATAAGTCCATAATGAGAGGTGGAATTACTGGGAATCGTGTCAAAACATGATGACAATGTGAGCCATCGTGCCGGAGACTGCTGATGTGTAGCCTCCTGAACAACTTAAGCAGAGCCCATATGCTGAGGCATGAAACCATTGTGGTGACTGTGATCTTCCTGTGGCCAGCGTCAATACGATGAGCTGGATTGCGTTGGCTGATACGTTACAGTGTCCCTGTGGGCTGACGGGCAGTAACCCAAGTGGCTCTATTGGTTGGGCACGCTATGAGTGGCAGCAAGGTGGACCAATTCTCAGGTATAGACAAGACACCAATATCTAAGACCTTTTGTGCCATAGCCTGAACAAACTGAATGTGGGAAATATGAGGTAGCCAATAGATAAATACCATATAGCGGAAAGGAAAACCCTGCTGGAGGATTGTGCTTATTGCTGCTACGCAAAGGAGATGGAGGTCGTGTGAGAGGTTGAATACTCTCGTAAACCCTATTGCCTCAACTTGTGTTGTAAAACCTTTGGTGTCGTGCTCTGTGCACCATGCAGTAAGACTGCGGTGATTCATCAAAACATCGTACATGCGTCTGGGCTGAAGATGTTGCGATCGGGTCTGTGCCATTGGGTAATAGAGTCGTTGGCGTGACAGATGTACAAGGATAATGGGCCCCTTATTTGTCTGCTCCTGTAGTCTGAGGGAAACGGGAATCACTGTGCCCAGAAAATACGCGCTGAGGGTTAGGGCTACGTGGATGGGGATGGTGATAAGCACCCGAATGGTTAATTTATTGGGTAGAGAGCTGGCGAGAACTCATTTCTTGGCCTGAGGATAGCGAATCTGGTTTCCTTATATTAGGGGATAGCGAAAGTAAGTCTTTCCATCCATCCATATCTTAGGGGGTATAAGTAACAACCCATCGATAGGGCTCCTCGCTAACGCTCGAAGTGTTAGGGCTCCTTGCTAACGCTCGTAGTTGGGAACAACACACCTTAATTTGTTATAACCCACCTATGTCTTGTCTTTCCTTGGTACCTACGATTCTCTATTGGTATGTCTTGTCTTTCCATCCATTGCCATACTCGATATGGAGATCTCCCTTTCTGGTTGGATAGCTGGTTGGATAGCTGGTTGGATAGAGAGTAAGTTATGATTAAATGAAATCCAAATTAGGTATACATGGTTAAGATCCGAAGGGTTGGTGGTAGGTGAGATGAGCAGGGTTGTGAGAAAATGAAGAGTTGTCCGGTTCTCCCTAAGAAAGTAGATAGATAGCATGAGTAGAGAGCATGAATATCGAAAACAGCGGGGGGAGGAGTACCCAAAGGTGCATTAACCAAGCGGTTCTAGCAGCTCTTATTCCGGGTGGGCGGGAAGATTCACTTCTCGAATCAGATTCAATAATAGATTAATAATTTATATAAATGGATCAGGGGCCCAGCAATCGTAAACGAATTCTCAGTTAAACATAATTACATGCGGGTGTACGTTTGAATGCAAGCAGCTCTGGCTACTCACTTTCCTCCTCCGTCTATAGCTCCCGCCCGCCATAAATACATATTCCAAGCCAGCAGTTTCAGAGTTAGGAACTTCTGATTGGGAGAGAAAGATTCTCTAGACTGAGCGAAATAGCGAGAGCAGGGGATTGTGGTTACTCATTCGGGGACGGGATGAAGCAAACGAAGAAGAATGGCCCGAGCATCTATGGCGAGTTAGGTCCTACCCTGCCTAGCCCCGCCCAACACATCTTACCCTTGTTCCAGCCAGCATTTCTATTAGTTCCCGGTGACCAACGAATAATAGTTTTGGGATGGATAGAGACGACAAATGAGTGGGACTTTAATTGGCACAATAAAATCATTGGCTGGGAGCGGATCTCCTTCGATAAAGTGCAGGCACTATTTTCATGAATAATGCTCCGACACTCGGAATAGACTAATTCCAACTAGTGGATGGGCGCTTACTTCTACTCCTTAGTTAGTTCCTAAGGCCCACCCCGCGATCGAGATGGAACATGTGACCTTATTAAGGATTAAGTAAGGGGGGGACATAAAAAGCAGTCTGGGTGGGGAATAGATGATATAGGGGCAGTTGTGCCCGGCCGGGGCATATATGAAGACGAACCAATCCAGGAATTGGAGAGAAGGAGCCAGTAAAAGCGCTTTGTTCAGGCAGGGCAGGGCAGAAAGCGTAGAGGCAGGAAGGAAAGGATAGAGAGTGAGGCAGGGCAGAGAGCTTAGAGGGGGAAGCGAGGTTCCCATCCTTACATAGGTAGGTAATAGGTACGTGAAATCGGGAAACATCCATAAAGAAGGGAAGCGCTCTGCCCGCTCACCCTACCCATACAAGTAAAGCTCTTCTAACTATAGGAAGGCCAGTCTCCGGTCTATCAAACCAGGAACGAAGGCCATCTCTTCTAACTTTAGGAAGGCCAGTCTCCAGTCTGGAACTAAGCATAGCCATTATCCAGTTTCCAGGCACTAAAAGTAAGGCTATTCTCACCATTTGGTATTGGAAGGCAGAGCCAGATCTCCAGGCACTGAAAGGATGCTTGAAAGGAAGGCCATTCTCCTCGCACTAAATAAAGGAAGAATATATTATCTAGGGATAATAAGGGAAAACCTCCGTGAGGCCACACGAGGGCGAGCGTCCCCCACCTGCCAGGGGTAAAGCGTAGACCCGTAGTTTGGCCGACAGGAGGGCTTTTTATATGTTCCCGGGATCTCAGATTTTAACTTCGGCAAATGCGGAATCCACTGTGGGGTTATACACCGGAAAGTATTTCACTGAGACTCGAATGAGTACTTTAACACCCGTTTACTTTCCTTTTTCATTGCCCTGGGACCTAGCAAGATCTATATTCTCATAGGTAGGCCCGCCACCCGTCATAGGTATGCGATGGATAGGGAGGGACTTTAGGCACTCCGATAGGGACTTCACCAAGGGACTTACCCCCGGGATCGATAGGGACTTTAGTCCGCTTAGGATGCCCTTAAGATGGCTAAGGATGGCAGCAGCTGTAAAGGCAGTAGATTCTTAAGATCGAGCAGATTCATATCCATATGCTGGTGATGGGGGTGCTTTATTGTCCACTGATGCTTCCTCTGCTACGGGTGATGCCTTTGCCCATGCCTCTGCCATCTATGCCTATGCCCATGTTGGGGGTTATACGGGCTAAACGGTCGAATACAACTGCTTGGACCTCTGTCTCTTATGCCTTTGCCTTAGCTGCGGGGCGAACTTCTTTTGGTTAACCTGGTATACATTCACAGGTTCCGGTAAACATGGTCCACCCCGGAGCGCTTGTGTGGTCGGCCAGTCAATCTCTGAAGCGGATGCGGCACACATCGTCACGCCTGAATCTCGTTTACGCGCGCATCTCTCCAACCAGAATCATAAGCTGGACGGGCCCACCATTCACTGCATGCTTGTCAGCCGCCTCTGCACTTGAGACTGGAGGATATATATAATATAAGGCCGATGCCGCCTGAACCTAGACATAAGCTGCTGTAAAGCTACCCGAATCTAAATCAATATGCCAGATCCGCAAGATCCGAAGCTACACCCGGCTGATCCAAGCCATAAGCCGCTGGATCCGAAGCGACACTCGCGGGAACAAAGTCACCTACTGCAGGATCCCTCCGCTCGAACTGTCGTCTTCTAATCAATATTGACTTTCATCTGATCAATCAGTACTTGCATGTTAACCATTTGTGCTCGTCGTATGATAAACCTGCATCTCCGTAGGTGGATCCGCGCATGCCTATGTTACAATCGTATCGGTATCCGAACAACAGCTATCTTTCAGCCCCACCCGGAAAATCTTTCTTTTCCACAGCCGGCTGGATAATTGGGATTCGCCCTATCGTCACGCTCAGGTGTTTAATGCCGTTCAAGTTAAAGTGTTTAATACAAACAGATCGGTTCTCTTGGGTGGATATCGGCACTATCTGTCTCCGAATCTTTACGCGTTGGGTAATATAATAGAATCTATTTGCATTATTCTATTAATGTTATACGCTTTCGATATGACGGTTGCCCAAATGATTGTAAGATCTGTTTTCTTTATTAGGTTCCAAGGGCAGGCTGAGCAGAGGCAGAAGCATCCATGTCCGGTGAATGTAAAGAGCCCAAGCTACATCCATCGAAGCAGAGGCATCGGGGCAGAGGAAGAAGCTGCAGTAACGAGCTGATCCGCTAACAACTGGATCAGAGACCAAGTGGCAAGGAGAACTAAGACTTAACTGCTATGCAACAAAGCCACCGGACCGGCAGACCTCGCGCTAGTCAGCTGTCTCAACAAGAATTCACTCAGCCGTCGCACGCATCTGACGATAAATCCAATCAAGACCCAAACCAGGCTGGTCTGGCACTCCACTGATCGCTCTACAGCTGCATTTTCGTGAAAGGCTTTAGCTTATACCAAAGGTTAGCCCGATTGATGTGGGCTCGGTAAAGTAGCTGAGGCATACTAGGAAAATAAGGTTCAATTGCTAGAAGAGCGGAAGCAAACGCAAGAGCAACCATACCATATAAAAACTGGTAAAGCGAAAGCTGGGAAAGCCATATAAAACGCACCCCAAGCGGGGAAGCATATGTATGTATGCATCAAGAGCGTGAAAACCACTGCCGGAAGCGCTGATGCCAACGAATGAGAGAGCAGGTGTCCATGCAGCAGGATAACCGTTATCCCCCGCAGACATCCAACGCGGACCGAGCAGCCGAAGTTCATGCTTGAAAAAGCGGGAGTGTTCGCAGGTTTCACAGTTCCCGGCACTGTAGCTGCTGGACCGGACTCAAGGAAGGCTATATCATGCGAGAATGCATTTGTGGCTGCCGCTAGAATAGGTGGAGAGTCCGTCCTGAGCCACCGCCGGAGGAGCTGGATCTGACGCTGGAAAAGAAAAAGCAGGCACCATAATCTATTGCTGCCACAGGAAAGAGCTAAAGCAGATGCGGAACCAAGCACCGGATCATACACTAGATGGCTATGCCAAAAGGATTGAGTCCTCAGAACGTGAACCAACCCGATTGGCATAGTCAAATCCGCACACTCAACTCCAAAAGAAAATATTGCTTGGTATCCGAAGAAGGCCATCTAACGTGTTATCACCAGAGCATAGCAAGATGCTGCACGGGCAATAGAGACGAGCTCCCCGGCACCGGCCAACGGCAGTCTAATCAGACCTGAGCGCTACGGAACGCGGGGGTTAGATTCGCTTATCGAAGTTGGTAAATCGTCGTATGGGTGGATCCTCAGGCCTGATTCACCGCTGACGGGCACTCCGTGACCTGATTCCGAAGGTGGAGAATTTCATTCCATTTCCAAAGGAGATAACCAAATCAGTAGGGGGGAAAACCTCTATTTCCTTGAGAACGAGAAATCTACCCCGCCATCAGAAGAAAGTGTGCTCTATCAAACAAGGATAACGCTTATTTCTGATTTCTAGTCAGTTACTAATTGACATGCACGGGTTGGCGATGATCGATTTTCGATCATCTCGAAAGGGTAGACCGCCCGCCCGAGATAGGAAGAGCAGCAAAAAAGGCATTT
>Ga0228600_1000084_pt1 | contig 13426 bp, 9 predicted proteins | sample CRU5metagenome_FD_182730 | JGI IMG/M metagenome (GOLD analysis project Ga0228600, IMG submission 182730) | Spruce roots microbial communities from Bohemian Forest, Czech Republic - CRU5 | ecosystem: Host-associated > Plants > Roots > Unclassified | place: Czech Republic: South Bohemian Region... | reverse complement strand
CAATAGGCTAAAGACTTCCAGTCCAGTTAATAGGGGCTTCTTCCTGTACAGAAGACTAGGGCTTGTCTCTTATTAAGGCTTTCCACTCTATGGACCAAGCAAAAAGGCAAGACCCACCGGCTGCTTGGAGACAACTAAGCTAGAGTATCTGAGAAGGTGGCTTGGTTTTTCTGCTGGCTGGACCAAGGCAACTAATAAAGCTAGTATCCATAGGGGTCCAGGCGGGTAATAAGCTTGTCTTTGCTAGTCTATTAAGGCTTCTTGCCATGGCACTGGGGCTTAAGGCATCCCATCCATAGGGGAACTAGGTCCAGCAGTAGTCCAATAGACTAAAACTAACCTGCTTGGACCAAGAAGACTAAAGAAAGTGTCCATAGGGCTTACTCTGTGTACAGACTAGTAGGGCTTGTTTCTTAAGCTAGTACCAGAAGTTGGCCTTAGGGGTCCATCCATAAGACGGCTTTAACTCAAAGCTGATCTTCACTCCAATGGAGACTCTCTTAAAAGGCTTGTTTCCAAGGGGACCAAGGCAAGTAAGATGAATTGATACAGACTAGGGCTTGTCTTTATGCATCATGAGTTAAAGCCATCCAATCCATGAGACCATTCATTGATTGCATTCCCCAATGAGCAAATTAAAAGCTAGAGTATCTGAGAAGGTGGTTTGTTTATCTGCTGGACCAAGAAGACTAAAGGCTAGTGTGTTGTCCATAGGGCTCCAGGCAGGGACTAACTGGACTGACTAATTAGCGCTTGTCTCAAAAGGCTTGTTTACGATGATAGATCTTCTTCTCCGACAACTCCATTGAGAGCTGATTTGATATTGACTCGAACTCTGATAAGTATATTATTTTTTATAGGTAATCTACTGGATGTTGTTCTAAAATAAAGTAAGCTAGGCAGGTTGGTGCTAGGAAGGATGGTCCAGCCAGGGATTATTGGGGATGTCCAGCTTAATCTTACTCTCCAAATAGATCTTACTCTCCAAACTTGACTCTTCTTCTCCGCGCAGACTCTTACTCTCCGAAACAGTGGAAGCGCTTGGATTATGGAAAATAGGCAATGTATATGTGCATGTGTATGTGTGCGGGCGGGCGTATGCGTGCATGTGTGTGTGCGCTATAGGCAAGAAAGAAAGCTCATTGAGTTGAGAAAATGGTTCAAAAAAAATATACACTTCTATCATTCTTAAAAGGTTATTGGGGTGTTTGTTTTGGAACTAATGAGATTATATGTGATGGTGGTAACAAGAATCCATCAAATGTCAGTTTCTGCGAAGCCTTTAGCTTTAAATTTAAAAACATGTGGGTCGTGTTAAAACTAGTATTTTCGACCCAAAAGCTAAGCCCATAGATTGATATGAATTGTAATTACACACAGCAGCCCAAGATGGTCTTCACTCCACAGACCAAAGTGCATGGACTGGCTTGGACTTTCCGGTCCATAATAGGGCTCCAGGCAGGCGGGACTAACAGGACTAAATAAAGCTTGCTCTTAAGGCTTGTTTCTCTGCTGCTGGACCAAGAAGACTAAAACAAGTGTTTAAAAGAATGGTTAAAACAATAAGGGAGAAAATACACTTCTATCATTGGGTTTTATTGAGAGAAACATCCAGTGGGAATGATGGAGGCATAGGGACTAGCCAGTAATATGAGTGGAAGAATGCATTCTGAAGTGAAATCTAGAAATCCGCCAGATCAATCAATATCCGGTTCAATATGGTGGGGTGAAAGGCGGATACCGGCTAGTGTCCATAGAACCACCGGGCGTAGATCAACTCTTTGCTACTAATAGTGAGACTCTACGACTAGTAGTGTGGTAAACAGTCTAATTGGGAACCAGCTGCTGACTAGTTTGAATCTGACTCTACGAGACTTGTATAGAGTAGTGATGTCTCTACAGACAGCAGACGGTATTCACTCCACCTCTTTCTCTACAGCTTATGGTCTTCACACGGACTTAAGTGCATGGACTAAAGCAGAAAGCTAGTAGTGTTCATATGGGGAAACGGTAGTACAGTAGCCCAGTAACATAGACTTAGGCTATTACTGTAAGGCAAGTAAGAGAAAAAGCAAGTGTCCATAGGGTGGGCAGCAGTCCAGCAGAGGGCTAGACTTCAGCTAATCCACCAGTTCTTCATAGGGAGCTCTACAGCTTAAGACTAAAGCTTGTCTCTAGAGCTAGTACCAGAAGTCTGTTAGGCCTTAGGGGTCCATAAGTAAGACGGCTTTAACAACTATAGTGCAAGTATGGAACGAACTAAAAAGCTTGTCTCTTTAGGCTAGTTTATTTGAGACTCTCTTAAGGCTTGTTTCTCTGCTGCTGGACCAAGGCAAGACCTATCGGACATATTATTGAGATGCTAAATTAAAGAACAAAAGAAGGTAGTAGCCTATGCAATATGGTAAATTCAGCAACAAAAGGTACGAAGTCGCTCCCCTGACAACGGAGGGGGAGGTACGAAGTCGCTCCCCTGACAACGGAGGGGGAGGTACGAAGTCGCTCATCCATCCGATGGGTGAGGTGGCATATCCAGATGAGATAGAGAGTCTTTCTGGCCTTCCAAATAGTGTCAAATTCAGGAAGGAAAGATGGCCTCTGCAGTAAAACCTATCAGATCAGACCTATCAATAAGGTAAATGAAGTAATAGAAGGTGGCATATGAAGATGATAAAGAGAAGAGAGTGCGTCCTATCGAGATGGGGGAAATTACGGTCTTCACACAGATCAAAGTGCATGGACTAAGAAAGTAGATTAAGGCTTGTTTCCATGAAACGCCCCCGCTTGTTGTTGTCGGCAGGCTTGGACTAAGCTAGCTTTATTAGGCTTGTTTCCGAGGCACTGGGGCAAGACCAAAAGGATATGCGGGATGGTAAATTAACGAATGAAAAGGTGGGATGGTCAAACCTATAAGACCTATCCAGATGGTAAATTTGCTTAATGAAAGGTGGCATCAAAGGTGGCATCATATGAAGATGTCAAAGAGGCAAAGAACTTGTTGTGGGACAATATAATAAAGAAAATTCATGGAAATTGAAAGCATTTCCAGATCATACAGGAAGAAACAGCCCTGGTCAGGCAAGTCAGAGTGGATGTTGAGCTATTGAATAAGGAGATGGAAGAGAAACCAGCCAAAGCTAAAACCTTAATCACATATTTAAATGCCTTGACCAAGGAGGAATTGAGTGATATTGGGATTCCAGATAGAACAACCACAATGACACTAGCAAATCAAGTGCTAATCAAACGAAGGCTCACACGGTCCGCTCATAATAAGAAGGAGCTCCTAGTTAACAATATAAGAGGTTAAATAGCCTTCAACACAGTGGTCAAAAAGGGGCTCCCACATCTGTTTGATGGTAATGGTGAATTGTACCCATGAGAGACCTATAATTCAATGTTGGTACACAAGAGAAATGATGACACAACAATTGATGGGATCAATGGTGCCCTCACTGGGAGGCACATCATGAAAATCCTATCAAAGGATTATGAAATTCTTACAAAATCGAGATCAATTTGAAAGGAGTTAGAGCATCCAGACTATGAAGCCTATACAGACCTAGATGTGTAAATAAGAGATGCTAAGGAACAATGGTATCCAAAGGGATTGGAGGAATTTTCTCCCATTTATTTTGAAGGATTATCAATATCTAGGACAACCTGAACCTTCTAGTACACAACAACAAGCATCTACCTCACAACAACAGTTGCAGATTCAACCAGAGGTCCCAAGAACCAGACAGCACGGCAGTCAGGCTCAGTGAAAGAGGGTCAACCTGGCAGTTTTGGAGAAACAGTTCAGAAAAGAATTTGGAATCAGTTTGGAGACAGTTACAGGAAACCAGATTCGGTTAGAAAACCACAGTGGTTTCAAGAAAGCAACTAGTAGTTTCAAGATTCTATAAAGGAAACATATGATATCGGCATAGAAAGCTCCGGAGGCTCTCCTAGTGCTCATATATGATATCACCTTGGTCATAGCCATGAAGCTTACCAATGTTCATATATGATGGTGCCATAGAGACGTGTTCACTTGAACTAGCCATATCCAATCTAGTTACTATAGGATGTTGGCATCAAAACATGTTAACCTCTTAGACTAGCATATCTACTATACAGGTTAGTATAGGATGTTGCTTTCTTTACATTGACACTTGGATCTTCCATAGCCATAGCCATGCAGACCTCATTACAGCCATCTCCACTCTACAACGTGGTTCATATGTGATGTTTTCATCTCTACCTGGCCATAAACAAGTGGTCTCTCTACTTGGTTAATCTACAATGTCGGCATAGAAACGTGTTAACCTATTGGTTGAACTTGCCCAGAGGCCATATGATGAGTTCTCGGGCTAGTTGATGCGCTAGTGGAGATCCACTAGGCCGGGTGGATGCCAGAGCTGCTGGGCTAAGAGACTATGCTGCTTGGTTACTCTGCTGGGTGGTCTGATGCCTAGTGGTAATGTTCATCTATTATATCGGCATATCTACCTGGTTGTTCATATAAATAAATTATACCTTTCATCTTGTTTCTCTCTGCTACTAACGACTCTATCTCTACGATTCACACTTGAACTTGCATCTATATGTGGTTAATCTATGATGTTGCTTTCTTTCTCTACGTTGGACACTTGGATCTGCATATACACATGTTAATACTTGTGAAAAGCCAGCAGAATCTAACTACCTAGATTTCGCATAGAGAAGTTTAACTTGTCCATTCTCCTCTCCAAAATAAAATAATAAGAACTCTAGTCTCCATTCTTGGAAAAATATAGAGAATAATAAAATGGCAGGTTGAAATCGCATGGATAAAATGGTTGAACCCATAGTAGTGCCATCTTAACGTTACGTAGAGATTATGATGTAAATTGAGATAGGTGATCAATGAGTAAATGCCAGCAAGGTTTCCAGGTGTGTTGTTGATGCACCAAGTTTCCAAGTGTGTTGTTGATGCACCACTACACTACTCAACAATGTAAGAAGGTGTACTATGTCTTTATTTCTATGATAATCCGCATTATATATTACTTGTCATTGGACCATGAAACTGGAATTTCTCAGTACAGAAACATGCCTGTTCTGTACGTTTATCTCTGATTCGGGGTAAGGAGCCGGCATCATGAGTCTTCTGGAGCTTGTCGCATCTCTACGATATTCTCGCGCATATCTACGTTGACTTTGACCTAAAGAGAAAGGCAGCCCTAAGATATTCTCTCTGGTATTTGCACCCAGGTCTTCCATAGCTTCAATTTCCATAGCTGAAATGCCTGGTTCTTTTCTCTCCAAGTGTTTATGCCGGAGGTGTTAATCAATAGGTGTAGCTCCTAATATGAAGATTGCATATATACGTTGACGACTTTGACCTAAAGAGAGAGCCTCTTGGTTTGTTTGGTCCAGGCAATATGAGTTGAAACCAAAAATAGACAAAACCTCTTAAGTTACTTATTGGGTGAGGGGCGAAGGGGTATTTATTGGGTGGGGGGGGTCCTAATTTGGCATTTTTAATTAATATAATTGCTTTTTAGTAGGTTCAATGATACACATCTGGTTCCCTACGAGGCAGAGGATGTTGTCCAAGCCCTTAAGTAGGTGTGAGTTAAAGCACCGGCCCTAATCATAAGGGGCAAGCGCTAGCGATCCTCCTCTGCAAACGTGAGTGGGAGGGACGAGCAGTGTCAAGTTGTGTTAGTAAGGGCACCGAAGCGAACCCGTCCAACAGTGCTAGTGGTGAGTGGGAGGGAAACCCGAACAGTGTCTCATCCTGGTATGGCCCGCTTCCTTTGTTTCTAGACGATCTCGCCATGGTCCTGGGCAATTAGCTGCCAGCCAGAATGTCAGTCCCAGCGGATGAACCTGGTCCTAGTCTCTTCACCGGTGGTGCCGTAGATACACAATGTCACATAGAGCAGTTCTAGCTCTGAGACGTTGACACTTGGACTAGCATCTCTACTTGCCTGGAATTCCTCGAACCCCTCAAAATGAGGTTGTGACAAAGGGAAAACAACGCCAAATTGAAAGGTTTTTAAATCTGTCTCAACAAAACAAAAAAAACATGGATTCAACTTAGTTTCCCGATGAAAGAAAGAGATTGCCCATCCGACTCAATAAGAACGAGGTTTCTCTAAATAAAAAAATAAAATTAGAAGGTTTTCTAATATAAGTTCCACCCCAACAAAGTAGGATAACGGATTCAACCAGCTTCGTTGGGTGATTTTGTAAAGCCTAAGTAAGGGCCAGAAGCATAAAGGTGCTAAAAAAAAACAATTGATGACATCCTTCCCCTAGGTAAATTTACTGAAATGCTATTTGTTGTAAAGATCAAATCCACTTTTCGTGCCCCAAGAGCCAATTCCTCCGACCCGATCAAAGTCACTTGCCCTAGTACTAGCCCTAAGGCCATAGAGAGAGAGACTGCCTTAAGATCCATGCATTAAGCTAGCTCCCAATTAGCCTTTTGAAACAAGCGTAGTCCATGCACTAAGTTCCATAGAGTTCAAGCCGTAAGCCATAAGATTCAAGCCTATAGAGACGAGCCTTAGCTTTAGTCCAATGGTATCTCTGTAGTCCCTAGTATTAGCCTTAGTCCAAGCAGTTAGTCTTAGCCTATTTGAGGATTAGTCATTGTAGGTGGGAGTTGTAGGTCCGGCTGCAATGTAAAGGTCTGCCGGCTAGGTTTGCTTTAGTCTTCATTGTTCTGCTGGTGGGACGCCTATTTGTGGAGATGCTTCCTGTGTCCGTTACGCCTATTTCGTAATCTGGGGCAGTGGTTGGGGGACAGATACCGTTTATAGTGCCAAAAGGTGGTTCTACCGAAAGACCTTTCCCGAGAGAGAGTAGCCCGTAGCTTATAAGAAAGAAAGCTACGGAGATAAGTGAGGGAGTGCATAAAGAGAAGACACAACACCGAATAGAAAGTAATTCATGTCGGGCATTAATGGAGGGACTTAAGAGAAAGAAAAGATCCTCTCTCAATTTATTATTTAGCTCCAGATTTTGCTTGCTCAGCCGTTCCCTTGCTTGAATCAGGTCTTCCTTCTCTTTGCATAAGACGTCCCGTTCTGACTCTAAGGCTATATTCTCTGCTGTTGCAGTGTCTAGCTCGCTTTGGAATAGCTGTGCCCGACTTCCCAGAGTGGAAATCCTTCCCCGCTGCGGGAAAGCTACTTCGTTCCTTTTCTTTTTCTGATTTCATTCTTCCCGCTGTGCTAAGGGCCTGCTTGAGCTCTTCGATCTCCTTCTCTTTCGCCTGCAGGAGTTGTTCTAGATTCTTCTTTTCCAGTCCACATCTCTTCTGATATCTCCTGCATTCCCAGGCTACCATCTCGTTGGTTTGCTCTGCCAGCGTTTGCTCTCCAATCTCATTTTGCCTGTCTCCTTAATTGAAGCCTGACCTATGAGACTATGCTCCTACTACTTGAACCTATGGGGGCGAGCGGAGCGAGGAAGACGTTGAACCTGGACTATGAGTTTAGGTATGAACTAGCCCCTAATCCACTAAGCAAGGAAGACAAGCATACCTCCTTAATTCCATCCTGAAAGCCCTATTACACCAACCAGCAAGGGAAACTTGTTTCCTGCTCTTTCATTAGAGTGATTCTGAAATAGTATTCTGTTTATCAACTATTCAGTTATTCTCCAGTATTCTCTTTATAAACTATGAATTCAGAGTAGTGTTGAGAAAGTAAGCGAATGAATAATCGAATTAATGCAAGCTTCTTAATGAAGGCAAGCCACCCGACAACAAGTTGCCCTCACTCTTTCCCAAAGCAAGAAAGCAAGCTAGTGGTTATTATCCGGTAGGCAATCAAGAATGAGAGTGGTTCTTCTCCGGGATTCTGTTTATAAAGTCTTCATTCTTAGAAAGAAAGCCCTCCGCAAGCTACCAAGGAAGCAAGGACTATGCTAAGCGAAAGCAAAGCGTTTTCTTTTCTCCGGGATTCAATCAATCAAGAAAGTATATTCCCTTAAATTGTCTGAATGAGGGGAATTTTCTTCGGTCCGATGCCATTAAGAGTAGCGCATTCTGGTTAGGAGAGGCAGAGAAGTACTACCACCGGAGACCGGCTTTCAAAAGCCCCTTTGGGCGGTGGGTTCCGTTCGATGTACTATCAAGAACAAGATCGATTGTGAAGATCATTCTTTTCAGAGGAGAACTTTGTTCCGTCAGTTGCGACTTGCATATGTTAAGCATCACGCTAGCCTGAGTTCTTTGCCCACACATCCTATCCGTCGCGCACCTTGCGCAATAAATTACCCTCCCTTGCTTTCTTTAATTCGCTATCCGTCCCTTTCCGTCTTCTAGCGGCAAGTCAAGCCTTCCCCTCATACTTAGTTCGACTTGCATGTGTTAAGCATCACGCTAGCGTGAGTTCTTTGCCAGGAGCACACTCTAATGAATGGAAGACAAGCATACCTTTATTCCGGCTTGCGAGCATGAAGCAATTTATTGCACTCTAACAAGAGCGTCTGTGCTTCTCATTCTTATACGATAGAAAAGGTTCTCCTTTTTGCTTTTCTCCCTCTATTGCTTGCTTAAAGGGAGCCTCCTGAATAACATATCTTCCTTAATGCTTTATTTCTGCTTCCTATGGCTTGTTGCTTGAGCGGCAGACCCCTTTCAACAACTGAGAATGAAAATCCGTTCAATTGCTTTACACAAGGAAAATCAATGTGTAAGAAAGCGAGGAAGCGCTAGCTACACCATTTATTAGGCTTTCTGCGGGGGCCGGTTCACCGTGAAGATAGACAATTGAATACTCCCACTCCTCTATCCAATACCCGGAACGAGGGCATCCACCTCATCATTTGTCCTACTCTTCTAAGCGCATGGTTAATAGGAAAAAACTAGACTAATGGGCTCAGCACCTCTGATTTCACTAGCTTTGGCTAGTTACACCTCGCTAGGTCTACCTTTTTCTATTTGTGTCCCTCCAGATCGAATTGTGGAACTACCTTAAATTCTATTCTGGTAATACGACTGATTGTTCGCGCGCATCAGATTCCAGGCTTGTAACACTCCCTTTCCTGGGGAGGGCCCGGCATCGGATGGATGCTTTTGATTTAGTCGCATTGAGAGGGGAAAACGACGAAAGGCGGATCTGGGGGAAATACTGTGATCCACGGCGACTACTTAATAATCGTTCAAGACTGCGATCAACCTTTTCATCAGGAGATAGCATTGATCGCACCTTAATTGCTGGAGAGCGGCAATGGCTCGCTTGAGAAGGAAGAGGGCCCGTTAGGGATGGCGTTGACGCACTTTTCTTTCTTTCGCAAAAATCGGAATTGATCGACGCAAGAGCTTTGAATCAGTCGAGGTCATATCTCGGCCGACGCTAAACTTAGGGTCGAGGGAACAACCGATCGAAGCGCTCTCTGAGGTGAGGGCTATTATGCTACGGAACCAAAAGGGTTTTCTCTGACCGTTCATTGTTCTTTTCCTGCTGGCTCTCTCTTGCTCTCATCCCGGCCGATCCCGAGAGATGCTGGCGGAATCCGGCTGGCTCTTGCCTTCTGGTGTCTATCGAATCCGCGTTCTTGTTTCGATCCACTAAAGTGGTCAATTGGTGTGACCTCCCCGCTCGCTTCATGTATGTTAGAATGGCAGTTTTGCTCCCTCGCGAGTTTACTACAGCACTCCGAGGTGAAGGAAGCTCTATTACGCTACGGCTAGTTTCCATCATTCACTTTTCCGCAACATCCGCCCCTCCACATCTGGCTTCTGACAATAGTGCTTTTCCACTACACCATGTGCCGAGTCTTATACCATCATGTATCTATCCTTCTGGGGTCATGTATGTCTTTAGGCCCCAACTCCATCCATTACTATGAGTCCTATTCTCTTGTTCGAACGCTCTCCCTACCTGGCGCAACGAAGCCGTTCCGAAGGCGCACTGAGCCCTATGTTCACCCACCTTTGAATAATCCTATCGATTCACCTTAGCAATGCCCGGTCCAGGGCCTTGAATGTCTTTCTCAATTCAAAGGCAAGGGGAGGTTTTGACCCACCCCTTATATAAGTAATAATGAAAAAATTGATTTCTCAATGAAACTTGATCCCGGGCAGAACTATTCTGAATTAATTGCAGTCTTTAACGATTCTTCATTTCTTCGAGTATTTTCCTGGTGTGGGAAAGTGGCCAGCCCTGTTCCCCATTTGCCAGTTCCAGTTTCCCTCTGGCTGTTTGATCCTGGTTTAGATGCTTGCTCCGGTTCTGAATTCTAGTGCGCCGGCCTTCTACTTAGAGATGATCTTGCTCCAAGTCATGTTGTCTGTTGGCCCCTACCCAAGCAATCTCTTCTTCTCACTTCCAAGTTGTGCGCCCGTGTTAGTCGTTGGCAAAGTTTGTGGTCAAGATGTGACGAATCGAGTTGGTTCGTTCTTTACCGTACCAGGCTGTTATGAACCGAGTATATTATATACGTATTAACCACAACTCCGAAAGCTATTTATTGGTCGAGTGAGTACCTAAAGGTCCTCTTTCACTTCCCACTTTCCGGAAAGTTGTTCACCGCTGATCGGCTGCCAAAGGATTGGGTCTACACAACTGCTTTAAACTTCTTCCCGCCCACCCGGCACTTAACAAATAAAAAAGAACTGAGAGAAATAAAACATTGCGGATTGGAGGGGAAGGAACCTGGGAGGCAACTAGAAACTGGGGTGATTTATAAGGAGTGATAGTGGGGTGCACCTCCTCTCATTTGTGAATGATGGAAGAACGGGTGGGATGAAAAAGCTCTCTGAATAACGCCCATCTGGAGCACATATGTAACACTGCATTTATCGAATGATTTTGGGACATTGTAGAATATGATTGGTAGGGAGCCCTACGATTGCAACAAGGTTCACAATAAATAGCGAACGGCCCAGCCCAGTAGCTAATTCCCTTCCTTTTCTGTAACAAAGGAGCCCTTTCTTGAAAAGAGATTAATCCCTTTTTCTAAAGAGGAGATCCTCATTAGAAATGAAATTAATCTCCTATTCCTTTTCCCAATTAGTATGAGAGAGAAAGATAGCATGCATTATTAATGAGATTATTCCATTCCTGATTCTTTTCATTAAATACAGGATAGGACACTAAAGCTGAGCGTAAGCGAAGAAGCTAGTCCCCTCCCTGAGCGTAAGCGAAGAAGCTGTTGTATCCATTCTTTTAAAAAGAAAGAGGCACTTAGCTGAGCAGAAGCGAAGCTATGCATTCTATATGTAATATCTGCCCTTATTATTGGAAAGGAAAGATGCACTTCTAAAGCTGAGCGTAAGTGAAAGCTTGTGATATTGCATAGATACGAAACCATTTTCTTTTCCATAGTTGATATGACCTACCTTGTTCGGGGCACAAACAATTGGAACAGCTTTCTTTCAACCAAATCTGGAACATTCGCTAGTTTCGTCCAATCAATTCTCATATTTAGGGGGGGTCCAAGTGGGAATAAAAGAACTCATCAGGAGACCTAAAGTGGAATTTATATTTACTGAACTAGGGCATTTCAGAATGTTGACCTAGTAGCATGTCATTGATTGAGGCTCAACCAATATGTAAGTGAACAAGAATAACTCTCTACATCTTTTCTACATCTATAGATCAAATTATTTCTGTGGCTAGGTTAAATCCATTTCAGGAAGTTTCTCTATGACAGAATGCCATATCTAAGTCCGCTAACTCCTTGTAAGGAACCCATGTTGCTGTTGTAAGGAACCCTTATTCTTCCCGTCTTGAGAGTTCTCCCCGGTTTCAAAAACCCTATAGAACAAAATAGGGGAGTGGTTAGCTCATAAATATAATACTCGCATATCTACGCTGAACTTGGATTTGACTGAGTTGACATGATTCTTTCACTTCTTATAATTCCCATGTTTGGTATCAGAAACACTCTTTGTTATAAGGTCGGATAGGTCACATCGGGGATATCCAACTGGATTTTATGATATAGTAACCATACCCTTTGATGAGGTTTCCTTCGGTCTCAATGAATATGAATAGTTATTCTCATCATAAATAGCATAATTAGTTGGTTCATATACGATCATATATGAGCAGGGCAGAGATACGTTGTAACCTGGACTACTCTCAATATAGTCCACCTTGTTGTTCCGAATTGAAAACAAACAACATGTGTATAGCAGCATGTATGAGCACTGTTCCTAGTATGAGAGCATGGATATAGACACTATGGGAGTTCCGTTCTCGGAGTCATAAAATAGTTTATAGGGTCGGATACATCGTATCATCCGGATATATAAACTGGATTTCTTGATAATGGAACCATACCATTTGAGGAGGTTTCCATCGTGGCAGCAGAATTCTTCCTAGTTCAATACATAATATGTTATGTTGTAAAAAGCATATCTAAGTGTTCTGCAGTTCAATCCATATCTAATAAAGAAATAACAATTGTTTGTTTCAACTTGCTAGATTATTATTATGAAGATTATGTATGGAGCTAAGATTTCTTAGGGACCCATTATAGAGACGTTCTACTTGCTCATTCATATGTAACCGTACTTGGAACCAACTCAACTCATATCAACTCATATATAGTAGTAGGCGTGGTGAGAAAGCGAACCCAAGCCAGTTCCCATAAAAACTATGGGGTAAAATGTGATGTTGTTACATGCATATCTAAGTGTTTAAATCTATGTTCAATACAACATATATGGTTCTGTTGTACAATCCATAGAAACAACACTATATAGTAAGTAAATCTCTCGTCGGGTTGTAGCGAAAAGCATACACAACCCAATACATAAACATACCTGACTTGTTGTTATGAGCTTATTCAGTTCTAATAATAGAGAATTAAATTCAATGAGACTCGCATATATACGCGAACTTGTAATTAGATTAATATGAACTAATTGGAACTAGTTTCCGTACCGGCCAGGGTCAGCCTAGCTAGCCAAGCTCATCTAGCGTCAGCCTAGTATTTCATATATGATGCATGCATAGAGAAGTTTGACTTTACCTTAGATGTGTTTCACCAGCCTTTAAGAGAATATTTGATTTTCACCTTCACTGCGCATAGTCAATTCGTAAAGCCATGGGTTTCTTTTTTGTTTGGTCGAGCCTCAATCAACACTGACATCTCCCATCCATCAAAATGAGGAGCGGAGCGGGGCCAAATGAGAATGTTTTTGAAATCTGTCCTTCCCCGATCTAGAGATAGGAAGGCAATAGAGAGATAGAGTCAGCCAAGCAATAGTAAGGCAAGCAAAATAGTATGCCAAGCAATATAAATAGGTAGAAATAATCTTTCCTGAACTGCGCATAAAAGCGTGTTATTACATATATAAATAATGACTTTCTATTGGCTACTGGCCCTTCCCAACAACTACACTGGCCCTTACTGGCTCATTACTGGCCCATCCTACGGTCTCACGGTCTCAACCTTCCACAGCAGCAATAGTCAGTATTTCTCAATG
>Ga0228600_1000083_pt1 | contig 13528 bp, 12 predicted proteins | sample CRU5metagenome_FD_182730 | JGI IMG/M metagenome (GOLD analysis project Ga0228600, IMG submission 182730) | Spruce roots microbial communities from Bohemian Forest, Czech Republic - CRU5 | ecosystem: Host-associated > Plants > Roots > Unclassified | place: Czech Republic: South Bohemian Region... | reverse complement strand
TTACTCACTGGTCTGATTAGAAGTGATGGATCTTATATCCGATTCTCTGTGTAGGGATGAAATTAATTCCGACTGATAGACGAGGGACCAGGGGAAACAATTACAATATCTTTCTACAGCTGAGAGACGGGAGGAATGGAGTACCGAAATCTTTTGATAGTTGAGAGATGAGAGGAGTGGAGTGGCTGCCGGAATGGAGTACCAAAATCTTTCGATAGTTGAGAGATGAGAAGAGTGGAGTGGCTTCCGGAACGGAGTACCAAAATCTTTCGATAGTTGAGAGATGAGAGGAGTGGAGTGGCTGCTGCGATGAAGGGAAGTGTCTCTTGTTATTGCTTGTTTGCTGAGTGAGAGATTCATGCTTATCTTGTTATTGTTTGTTTGCTGAGTGAGTGAGAGAGTGCAAGCGCAGGTGATTCCATTCACGGATTGATATTAGTAGTCCGATCTATTCTACAAATATATAAACACGTCCCCAAATACACGCCATTGTTGATTCAAACAATTAACAAGGCCACTTTTTAAAATTTAAAATTAGAAGGTTGTCATCAAAATTACTTCATATTTGCTACATTGTAGTCTGCTTGGTCGACTCTCACCCGAGAGGCCCGATTTCGAGTCCCAGCAATGGAATTTATTTCTAAACGTTTTTGCAGTAACAAAAACAATTTTACAACAGGGCAAACATCTCTTATTTGTTTGTATTGTCGTAGTAAACGATTGTTTACTCCTGATGTGTTTGCCGCATCCTTTTCCTTTTCAAGGAAAAAATTGTATATTTACTATTTTAAATAGAAATTTGAAGCTTGAATATATATAGCAAAAAATTGTATATTTACTATTTTAAATAGAGATTTGAAGCTTGAATATATATAGCAATGAGCGTGACCATTCCGAAAAAATTTCTTTGACAATATCAAAACCAAAAAAAGAATAAGCTATAATACCACTGTTCTTCGTCTAGAAATCCCAGTTACCACATGCATCAAAACGATTTGTCATACAAACTCTGAATCTAACAAAAGTTTGCATCCATATCTTCTTTGTGGAAAAACAAAATAATGAAACAACACATATTTATGAGCATCTTTCCTGCAGTTTTTAGCCAGTTGTTGTGGCTAGTCTCCTCATTGGGTGTTAATGATATAAGCCATCTGATAGTGACTGGGAGATGGGACCCAACTACTTCCTCCTATGCAATGAAAATGCCTATACAAAGAGATAAAGATGGCTTAGAAAGCTCGTCAGTGGGAACATTTAACTCTTATGTGTTGGAAATAAATTGATTTCCTTGGTTCTTTCTAAGATTGGAGAAAGGGTCACATTTTGGAGATTTACTTTACTATCGATTTAGTCAATGGATGTATTGAAATCTCCTAAAATTTGAACATGTGTGACTACTTTTTTTGTTGCTAGCCTTATCGACGACCACATAGAATTCAACTTTGCCCAGTTATTTGTACCCTCTCCCAATGTTTCTTTGAAACAATTGTTTTTAGATTCCTCCAAATAAAAAAATCCTCCTGCCCCAACTTCTGTGGCTCTCCTTGACAAGGTCAATGAAAATATTCCCATGCATAGGATTTTTCTATATGAGGGATTGCTATTATCCTTGGAGGCTTTTCCTTTCCTTCCACACCCCTCTAATATATGAAAATCTAATTTAGTGGATAACTTGAATGAGAGGAATGGAAATGTGTCTGCTCTAAAAAGTCATGTCATTCTTGACAAGCCAAAGCACCCATGGTAGAGCCCCCTGGTCTTCGACCGTGTTGTCCTTAAACCATTTATCTAAACAAACGTCGGAGAGTTTTGCCTATCCATGGGACATTACCTTGAGTGAGTTGTAATGCTTCCTTCCATACCTCTTTCGTGAATGCACAGTGAAATCCCAAGTGGTTTAACGTCTCATCGTCTTTTTGGAAGAGCACACATTTTATTGGCCCTTTCCATGCTCTTTTCATACACATTTCCCATGTTAGGACTCTGTTAGAAAGGGACAACCGAAGAAACAATCTTATTTTTAAAGGAGATTTAATTTTCTAGATGGGTTTCCACCACTCCTCATGCTTCACTCTTATCTCTTCCAATAACATAGCTCTATATCCTAAATGTGCAGTGTACCTTCCCGAGGAACTATTTTTTGGACCCAATTATTTTATCTTCCTCATCCATCAGCTTTATTGCACAATGCCTAATATTGTTGTTAGCTATTGCAGGATTTTTCTTGAAAGAGCCCTGCGAGAGATGCACCTTTAGACTTGTTTATTAGGGTGTGTTTTACTATGAAGTATGATTCAAAAACAACTCTAGAAGATGATATATGCAATAAGGACACATTCATACATAAAACATCAAAGAGATTGGAGAGGAAATCCCACATCTAATTTCTTCTATTCGAGTAGAGTAACCCTTCACCAATAGCCCTTGAAACAAATCCTTTGTAAGTAGACTTCAACATCGATATTCACCCGCGATAATCCCAAAACATATGCCTCACATCATGAGGGATATGGGATTCGAAGGGAATCACTACTACGCCAACCTCACACATTCTAACCATAACTCACGATCGAAACTCGCTGGGAATTACCTTCGGACACAGGTGGGAGAATCGCTCAGTATGCAGGGCAGACTCTTGTCGGGGATTTCCACTCGTGTTGGACCTTGAATAATTGAGTAGGATTAAATAAATTATGATAACACAAAATTGGAAGAACATCAAAGACCATTGGACAATTTTGGAAGGGGAAGGCTTAAAATTTCTAATTAAGAAACCAAAATGAAAAGTGTTGGAGAAATGTTGTATATCTTTGAAATCAAAGGAAGCCAAAATCGTCAACATTGAACTTGGAGAGAGAAGAATGATTTTTTAAACGAGGATAATACATAATTGATTGGGAATTTAAAGAAAAAGGGCTACACTTAGTAAAGGAAGGTTACCTAACAAGCTTGTCAAGATTGGGTCTTGTCAAATGGCAAGCTCAAGAAGAAGGTATAGCTTCAAAAAATCTGGCTACGAGCAACATTTGTAGGCAGCGAATAATAAAATTATATCTCAAGTAACAATAAGGAAGGGATTCTTCGAAGGGCCAAACAGATGAAGCGGATGCTTTGAGGAAGAGGAAGAATCGATCATTTACTGATCCAATCAAGAAAATTAGATAGGATCCTCCATCATAGCAATAAAGAAAAGCTCGCTCAAGCAGAGATGCAGATAGACAACATACAAGAGAAAAAAAACATGCGAGTAGAGTTCCATATACTGAAAACATGAGTTTAGGAGTTCATTTAGATCATTGGAGATCGTGAGGTGTAAATCTTAATGATCTCCTTGTCATCGAATTTACCCATTACACCATTAAATGCACTTCGATTTAGGTTTCGTTCTCCAGTGATGATTAATTTGATCAAGGCTCCCAAATTATTTTGAGTGCCACGATGGATGGATCCTTCCTGATTATTCGTTTTGTTGAAAGGGGGATTGATGGCTTGAATTACCTTCGCTAAAGATCCTTGATCATCCCACATTATCCTACACAATTCTCTAAGCATCATTCTCGCTGTGAAGTTGTCGACTTTGTCTTTTGATATCCTCCTGGAGGATGCTCCAAATCTGAACATCTTGTTTCACCCGTCCTTCATTCTCCTTACGTGTTTGAGTTCCAAATTGGGGATGAGCGAAGCTGTCTTTTTTATTTATAAGAATGGACTCCAACCTCCAATGATTCATGGAATACTCTTGATTCCTTAATGGATCCTGTTTGAGTTTTGAGTCCCCTTCCAAGATTATACTTCTAGCCTCAAATTTATGGCCGCTTTGGTTCCTTCTTCGCTGCCACAACATCGACATAATTATGGGAAATTTAGCCTATATTTCCTATAGCAACATATGATGGTTATACCATGTGATTTCTAATTAGAAACTCAAAACCTGCATTTCTAGGGAAACCTCTTTAAAAACCATCAAAATTGTTTTTAGAATGGAGACTTTTGCATCTGGACACATTGTCATTGGATTTCTGGTTTTTACAGCATGAGATATATATTCTTGAGCCAACGTGATTCAATTGAATTCACTTATATTCAAGGATAATCGTGGAAGAGTAGACAAGGCTTTACAAATATTTGGCTCAAAAATATTTCATTCATTAGAAACCAAAAATCCAATAACACAAATGATTTTGTTACCTTGAAAGAAGGGGAAAGACCAATGTTTTAAATTTTCATTCCTATTTTTCCATCGACATTGGATGATGTTCGAAGTGTTGATTAAAATTTATAGGGTTCGGTGATTTGGAATAATTCAGTATTAACTTCTTGATTGAGTTGGAGGGGAGATGATCCGAAAATGATCTTTAAAGACTTGGTTAAGTTTTAAGCATGTGTTCAATTACCAATTAGGAATTAAGGAAAGAAGAATAAATTAATGAGAGATCATAGTAGCCATCATAAAGAAATTCAGATCAGAATATAAGCACAAATAACAACAAACCATAACAACAAGGTTGTTAACAAAGTTAGGCAAGATTGCCTACGTCTCCGGGCCTTTGTCTCAGTGGGTGAGGCTTTCTTATTTATCTTCAATGATTCAAAAGTACATCAGAAAAGTGTCAAAAGGATTACAAACTGGTCTGGCTCTGTTCTTCTCGACTTCAAGAATCCAACATAACCGACGACACTGAAAAAGGTTGAGCGTAGCTCCCGGAATTGGTCTCCAAAGTTTGCTTCCTCAATGGCTTCCCTGCATAAAAATGGCTTCGAGCTTCAAAAAATCATCATCACTCTACCAATATGAACCTCTTGGTATGTCAAAAACCTCCGATTTATATAGGATTTGAGTTGGTGATCCTATCCCAACTTCCTCCCAAGATCTGGCCTCAAATCGGGCTCCAGATCCCCCCAAAATGGGCAAAATCTCCCAAAATCAGCATTAAAAACCCAAAAAATCATAATATATAGTTTAAAAACCCAATATTGGAAAAATTTGGCACACAACCCCCTTTACCCGGGCTCCTGGCCACATGGGAAGCACCATATGTCCTCGGGTTGGGCGCGCCCCTGGTCTTCGTTTTGCTGGTCGTATGCATGGCCATGTGGCCATGTGCTAGGTCGTGCTCCTATTCCTCCGGTCTATCCCCACGTTCCAGGTCGTATGGAAGCCATATGTCTAGCCTAAGCTTCCCCGCGCCGTAAACCTCCGGTCCATGGCCCCTGGTCGGCCGGGCTAGCCCCTGCCGACCGAGGATTATCCCCAAACTTGCGCCCATAACCACTTTAAATATATTCTCCTCCGTATGTTTAAACAAGGAACATAGTAGCCCAGGTGGCTAGCACATTTCGTGTAGTCCGTTTCTCATGCAGAGGTCGGGGGTTCGAGCCCGACGGAGTCGCAATCGAATTTTTTGGCCGAGCCAACATTGGAAAAATACGGGGTGCCTCGTGGCACCCTGTGATTGGCCCTTACGGTACAGTCGGCAACCCAATCAGCATGCACGGTCAATTTCCACGTCACTGTCTTACAGCCACCTGTCGTTCCACGTCAGCACCCGTACTGAGAAGTCACCTACCTAGTGAGCTGCCACGTCAGCATCCATACTGCCAAGTAACCCTGCCACATCAGCATCCGTACAACCACCTGCCGTATGTACTTCCACATGTCATCCTGTCATTGGGCCATGTCACGTATGGACTGCCACGTGTCACGCCCGTACAGTGCCATGTGTCATTTTCGTACCGGTCCAACTCAGCCCGAAAATGTCGAAATTGAGTGACACGTGTCACCTCCTCGTGCTGCCACGTGTCCCGCTGACATCACCTGTCGTACTCCCGATGTCAGTAGTACGACATGCTGACTTTGACCAGTTTGACTTTTTGCCTATTGGGAAATCGATCAGAACAGGATCGCTTTCGCATACGGTGTCCATTTGTGGAAAAAAATATATGGAAGGAATGAATGCGACGAGCCCAACGCAATGGCTCTGGGTTCGTCCGATTCCGAGAACTTTGATTTTTAGGCCTTCCTGGATCTATTTTGGATCAGGAGATAGAGACTAACGTTGGAAATTTATTTTGGTTCTTTCCAACCAAACATTCTAGCAAATGAAACGAGTGGCAAGCTCATATTTCTTCTTTAGGATTTCAAATTTAAATTATCCTTTCTATTGAACTCCCAAGCGGTGGCGTTTTCTCCCCACCCTTTCTTCAACCTCTTGTAATGTGGCATCCTCTTCCCCCTGTAAATCATGCTACTTTGCAACATCGTACACAAATCCCAATGACTCTTACAAGGTTTTGAATGTCACATTCTCTCTTACAGTCATGGAAGGTTCCACAATCACATCCATAGATTTGAACCTACACACTTCATTTTTCTTTTCCAATTCCTCTATGTTTGCAACTCTTGTTTTCATCCACAACACCAACTTCTGATTGGGTCGATGGCCTAGGAAGGTATATAGAAATGAGCATGAGAATTCATAAACAGTTATTTGCCAATATGAAAACCTAAAAAAAAGAAGAATCCATAATGCTACTGTTCTTCGTCCGGAAAGCCCACTTACTACATACATCAAAACGATTTGTCATACAGACTCTTCTGACAAAAATTTGCATCCAAATCTTCTATGTGGAAAAACAAAATAATGAAACAACACAGATTTATCAACATCTTTCCTGCAGTTTTTAGCGAGTTGCTTTGGCTAGTCTCCCCATTGGGTGTTAATCATATAAGCCATATGATAGTGGCTGGGAGATGGGACCTTGCTACTTCCTCCTATGCAGTAGAAATGCCTATACAAAGAGATAAAGCCTTTGCTCTCTTGCCCCAACTTCTGTGGCTCTCCTTGACAAGGTCCATGAAAATATTCCCATGCATAGGATTTTTCTATATGAGGGGTCGCTATTATCCTTGAAGGCTTTTCCTTTCCTTCCACACCCGTCTATATGCAAAATGACTCGAATGAGAGTAATGTCTGCTCTAAAAAATCATGTCATTCCTGACAAGGCAGAGAACCCAAGAAACCACAGTCTTTGCCTAAACAAATGAAATGAAATGCACACGTTTCAAATTACAAAAACAAATAAAATTCAATCCAACAAACAACTCATCATCATTTTGTGTTGTGTTGTTGGGGTGCGCCAGGCTGGTGCTATAGTGCAATGCACAAGCGACGCCCGAGAGCCCCAATAGCAAGCTATTGTGAGTGGGCCCTCCCCCTAGAAAAATACATTTAATATCATGTGGTTCTATGAACCACGTATCAGATATTAAACTGATAAGAACAGATACTACACTTGATCTTAGCCAAAAGGCCGAGAAAGGTATGGTTTTTCCTTTCCATCCTTTTCCCTTTTCTAGTGCGGCTCTCTTCTGGATCCTCCTTATTCATGCATGTGGTATAAGTCATTTATATTCTTCCAAACAAACATCTATATATTTTCATACATCAAAATAATCTTTACAATTCATAGAAACATGTCAAGTTCACATCAAACTTATACCTAAAAATGTTATAAATATTTTCGCTCTGTTTACTTGAACCTCCTCCTAATATCCAATGATTTCTCTACTTAAATATTCTGATTCATTCTCTTCCTTGTGAAACATCCCATGCAACGAAAATAATGAAACACTCACCAAATTACCGATTAATTACATCTATATTCTAAGTCAAACTATTTACATTTCCGTTCGCAACTATTATAGAAAGTTCATGTAAGGCCATGCCCAAATTACCCATTAATTCCATCTATATTCTAAATAAAACTATTTACACTTTCGTTCAACTAATTACTGGAAATCAGACCATTTACAATTCCCGTTAACTAATTACTTGAAATCATTAGTAATTACTCACTGGACAGCTCGATCTTATATCTGATTACTCGTGAAGTGATGGATCTTATATCTGATACCTCGTGAAGTGATAGAATTAATTCTGACAACTGACTGATGGATGAGGGACCGGAGGAAACAATTACAAAAACTTTCGATAGTTGAGAGACGAGAGGAGTGGAGTGGCTGCCGCGATGAAGGGATGTGTCTCTTGTTATTGTTTGTTTGCCGAGTGAGAGATTCATGCTTATCTTGTTATTGTTTGTTTGCTGAGTGAGTGAGCGAGAGCGTGCAAATGCAGGTACATTTGTTAGTAGTCTATTTTACAAATATACAAATATGTAAACACGTCCCCCAAACACACGCCATTGTTGATTCAAACAAATTACAAAATTAAAAATTAAAAATTAGATATTTGCTCGGTTGTAGTCTGATTGGTCGGCTCTCACCAGAGAGATCTGGGTTCAAGTCCCCCCAATGGAATTTGTTTATTTACAAACGTTTTTTTGCAGTACCGAAACAGTTTTACAGCAGGGCAAACGTTTCTTATTTGTAGTAAACGGTTGGATATTATTGATGTGTTTGACGTATCCTTTTCAATAATTTTTTCGTTGTTGTATATTTACTATTTTAAATAGAAATTTGAATATATATATAGTAATGAGCGTGACCATTCAGAAACAATTCTTTGTCAATATCAAAAACTTAAAAAAGAAGAAGCCATAATGCCATTGTTCTTTGTTCGGAAAGCCCAGTTACTACATACATCAAAACGATTTTTCCTACAGCCTTTTCTAACAAAAAATTGCATCCAGATCTTCTCCTTCTCCGTGGAAAAACAAAATAATGAAGCAACACAGATTTAAGAGCATCTTTCCTGCAGTTTTTAGCCAGTTGCCGTGGCCAGTATCCTCATTGGGTGTTAATCATATAAGCCATCTGCTAGTGGCTGGGAGATGGGACCTTGCTACTACCTCCTGTGCAGTAAAAATGCCTGTACAAAGACATAAAGCTTGCTTAGAAAGCTCGTCAGCCGGAACATTTAACTCTACACATGTGTTGAAAAGAAATTTGAGTTCCTTGGCTCTTCCCAAGATTGGAGAAAGGGTCAAATTTTGGAGATTTACTTTACTATCGATCTAGTCAATGGATATCTTGAAATCTCCTAACTTTTTTTTTTTGGTTGTACTCTCTCCCAATGCTTCTTTGAAACAATTACTTTTAGCTTCCTCCAAATATAAAACTCCTCCTGCCCCAACTTTTGTGGCTCTCCTTGACAAGGTCCATGAAAATATTCCCATGCACAGGATTTGTCTATGTGAGGGATCACTATTATCCTTGGAGTCTTTTCCTCTCCCTCCACACCCCTCTATATGCAAATCTAATTTAGTGGATGACTTGAATGAGAGGAATGTGTCTGTTCTAAGAAATCATGTCGTTCCTAGCAAGCCAAAAAACCCAAGAAACCACACATGGTAGAGCCCCCTGGTCTTTGACTGTGTTTTCCTTAAACCATTTATCTAAACATATGCTACAACATTATGCCTATCCATGGGCCATTACCTTCACTGAGTTGTATTGCTTCCTTCCATACCTCTTTTGTGAATGCACAGTGAAAGCACAAGTGGTTTAAGGTCTCATCATCGTTTTGGCAGAGCACACATTTTCCTGGCCCTTGCCATGCTCTTTTCCTACATATTTCCCAGGTTAGGACTTTGTTAGAAAGGGATAACCGAAGAAAAATTCTAATGTTTAAGGGATATTTTATTTTCTAGATGGGTTTCCACCACTCCTCCTCTTTTGCTCCGATCTCTTCCAAGAACATAGCTCTATATCCTAAATGTGCAGTGTACCTTCCCGGGGAACTATTTTTTGGACCTAATTATTTCATCTTCCTCACCCCTCAACTTTATTGCACCGTGCCTAATATTGTTGTTAACTATTGAAGGAATTTTCTTGAAAGATCCCTACGAGAGATGCACCTTTAGACTTGTTTATTAGGGTGTGTTTTACTATGAAGTATGATTCAACAACATCTCTAGAAGAGGATAGATGCAAGAATGACACATTCATACATAAAATGTCAAAGAGATTGGATAGGAAAGACCACGCCTAATTTCTTCTATTCGAGTAGAGTAACTCTTCACCAATGGCCCTAAAACAAATCCTTTGCAAGTAGACTTCAACATCGATATTCACCCACGATAATCCCAAAACATATGCCTCAGATCACGAGGGCGATGGGATTCGAAGGGAATCACTACTACGCCATCCCCACACATGCTAACCATAACTCACGATCGAACCTCGTTGGGAATTACCTCTGGACTCAGGTGGGATAATAGCTCGGTATCTTGTCGGTGATTTCCACCCGTGTTGGACCTTGAATAATTGAGTAGGATTAAAGAAATTATGATAACACAAGATTGAATAAACATCGAAGACTACTAGACAATTTCGAAAGGGGAAGGCTTAAAATTTCTAATTAAGAAACCAAAATGAAAAGCGTTGGAGAAATGCTATATATCTTTGAAATCAAAGGAAGCCAAAATCATCAATATTGAACTTGGAGAGAGAAGAATGATTTTTAAAAGAGGATAATACATAATTGATTGGAGATTTAAAGAAAAAGGGCAACACATAGTAAAGGAGGGATACCCAACAATCTTGTCAAGATTGGGTCTTGTGAAATGGAAAGCTCAAGAAGAAGGTATAGCTCCCAAAAATCTGGCTACAAGCAATATTTGTAGGCAACGAATAATAAAATTATGTCTCGAGTAACAATAAGGAAGGGATCTTTCTAGGGGCGAAACAGATGAATCGGATGCCTTGGGGAAGAGGAAGACTCAATCATTTACTGATACAGTCAAGAAACTTAGAGAGGATCCTCCATCATAGCAATCACAAAAAGCTCGCTCAAGCAGAGACAGAGATAAACAACATACAAGAGAAAGACAACATGCGAGTAGAGTTCAATATAGAAAAAACGTAAGTTTAGGAGTTTGTTTAGATCATTGGAGATAGTGAGGTGTACATCTTAATGATCTCCTTGTCATCGACTTTATACATTACACCATTCATTGCACTTCGATTTAGGCTTTGTTCTCCAGTGATGATTAATTTGATCAATGGTCCCAAATGCTTTTAAGTGCCACGATGGATGGATCCTTCCAGATTATTCGTTTTGTGGCAAGGGGGATTGATGGCTTGAATTTACATCACTGAATATCCTTGATCCTCCCACATTATCCTATACGATGCTCTGAGCATCATTCTCGATGTGAAGTTGTCGATTTTTTCTTTTGATATCCTACTAGAGGATGCTCCAATTTTTTCTTTTGATATCCTACTAGAGGATGCTCCAAGTATGAATGTCTTGTTGCACCTGTCCTTCATGATCCTTACATGTTTGAGTTCCAAATTGGGGATGAGGGAAGCTATCTCCAACCTCCAATGATTCATGGAAGATTTTTGATTCCTTAATAGATCCTGGTTGAGTTTTGTCGAGTCCCCTTCCAATTTATGGCGCCCCCATCACAAATGGAAGCCTGATAAAGATCCTGCATCACAAATGGAAGCCTGGTAAACAACACACCATCGAATGAAATGCACACGTTTAAAATGACCAAAACAAATAAAGTTCAATCATCATCATCATTTTGTGTTGTGTTGTTGGGGTGCGCCAGGCTGGTGCTGTAGTGCAATGCACAAGCGACGACCGAGAGCCCCAATAGCAAGCTATTGTAAGTGGGCCCTCCCCCTAGAAAAATACATTTAATATCATGTGGTTCTATGAACCACGTATCAGATATTAAACTGATAAGAACAGATACTACACTTGATCTTAGCCAAAAGGCCGAGAAAGGTATGGTTTTTCCTTTCTATCTTTTCCCCTTTTCTAGTGCCGCTCTCTCCTAAATCCTCCTTATTCATGCATGTGGTATAAGTCATTTGTATTCTTGCAAACAAACATATATACATTTTCATACATAAAAATAATATTTACAATTCATACAAACATGTCATTTAACATCAAACTTACACCTAAAAATGTTATAAATATTTTCATTCTCTTCTGTCTTTTTACTTGAACCTCCCACTAATATCCAATGATTTCTCTACTTAAATATTCTCATTCATTCACTTCCTTGTGAAAGATCCCATGCAACGAAAATAATGAAACACTCACACATATTTTATGTGCCATAGTGCGCAACCACCAACACTCGCACTATTATAGAAAGTTCATCCAACGCTATGCCCAAATTACCCATTAATTCCATCCATATCCTAAATCAAACTATTTACATTTCCGTCTGACTATTTACAATTCCGGTTAACTAACTACTTGAAATCATTGGTAATTACTCACTGGACAGCTCGTCGCACGCGATCTTATATCTGATTACTCGTGAAGTGAAGTGATGTGATGGATCTTATATCTGATTCCTGGTGAAGTGATGAAATTAATTCTTACAACTGACTGATGGATGAGGGACCAGAGGAAATGATTGCAAAATCTTTCGATAGCTGAGAGACGAGAGGATTGGAGTACCAAAATATTTGGATAGTTGAGAGACGAGAGGAGTGGAGTGGCTGGCGCGATGAAGGGACGTGTCTCTTCTTATTGTTTGTTTGCTGAGTAAGAGATTCATGCTTATCTTGTTGTTGTTTGTTTCCTGAGTGAGTGAGTGAGAGAGGGCTAACGCAGGTAGTTCCGTTCATGGATTTATTAATAGTCCGATCTATTCTACAAATATATGAACACTTCCCCAAATACACGCCATTGTTGATTCAAACAAATTACAAGGCCAATTTTTTAAATTTAAATTTAAAATTAGAAGGCCATTGTTGTCATCAAAATTACTTCATGTTTTCTCCGTTCACTCTGATTGGTCGGCTCTCACCTGAGAGACCCGGGTTCAAATCCCCGCAATAGAATTTGTTTATTTCTAAACGTTTTTTTGCAGTAACCGAAACGGTTTTGCAGCAGGGCAAACGTTTCTTATTTGTTTGTATTCTCGTAAGAAACGGTTGGATATTCCTGATGTGTTTGCCTTATCCTTTTCCTTTTCAATTAAAAAAATTTGTATACTATTTTAAATAGAAATTTGAAATTTCAATATATATAGCAATGAGCGTGAGAATTCAGAAACAGTTCTCAAAACCTAAAAAAAAAGAAGAAGCCGCCATAATGCTACGAGAAAACCCTTACGACTAAAGTTACCCAGATCTTACACCTAGCCCCAACAATTATTATGCAAGACTTGAACCTTGGTGGAGGCCATATTACCTACCACTTTCACTTAGGTATATTAACCATAATAAGAAGGATGAAATCACGGAGGAAACAATTGATTGCATTTTAATTTTAGATTAGGATATAGTGTGGTTATATCCCACATGCGAAGTGGGAATGGGAATAATGAAAAGGAGGGGTATGAAGGGGGAAAATGGGAAGGTGTATGACATACTTACCTGGGCGGGGTCGATCGATGATCAGGAAGGTCGATGGCCTAGGAAGGCCACCTCCATTGCACTTGGGAGGGGGGTCTACCTAGCATCTCCCACTGAGGAGAGTGCACGTCATAATTTGTGGCAGCGGAGGCTCGCGTTCGCGCGGCCTCCACACCAAACCTAAATCAAACTATCTACATTTCCGTTCAGTTCAACTAATTACCGGAAATCATA
>Ga0228600_1000082_pt1 | contig 13596 bp, 6 predicted proteins | sample CRU5metagenome_FD_182730 | JGI IMG/M metagenome (GOLD analysis project Ga0228600, IMG submission 182730) | Spruce roots microbial communities from Bohemian Forest, Czech Republic - CRU5 | ecosystem: Host-associated > Plants > Roots > Unclassified | place: Czech Republic: South Bohemian Region... | reverse complement strand
AGGATTACCACCTCAGTCTAATCAGTCAAGAGGTAGGGACTCACTATGAATATGGTGAGGGTGCGTTAGCACACTCGACTAAAAGGCCGCCATCGCCGCCATCGAGAGGAGGGTTCGGAAGGATGGCCCCAATGGCCAAGAGGATAAGATATGTATCCCCATAGAGAAACGGTACACCAGAGCCCTTTCAAGCCATACCTGGCAGAGAGAACATTCCACTGCACGATACGGTACGGGGTCAACACTGTTAGGCACACTTCATGCTGATCCAACTTGCTGCCTTGCCGAAGATAGGTCTTTTCTGTGCCGTTCTTGGTGCCTGGGTGGACGGGAAATAGGGCATAAGTTCAGTTTCTGACCGGCTGATATGTCTGTCAACACACTCCCGGCCTTGAGAGTGTGCCGTAGATTTAAGAATATTCGCCTTCCGGTGAATAGTGGAGTATGAAGTTGAAATGAATGCCGCAGTACAGTACAGCACAGCCCTGAGCAACATATAAGTGGAATGCAAAACAATAAGTAGTTGCGATATGAACGTTAGTAGTGGAAATAAATAGGAATGTTTGGAATATGGAAAATGAGATAGCCAAGAGGGCCCACCCACCCGCAGCATCTCATTCTTTTCTCTTTCTCTGACTGAGTTAGCCAGATCTATCTTAGGGATTGATTCGGGTGTTACATTATTGATTTACAAAATCATTGTGACATTACCGCCGAATTGAGTTGCGTGCACGTTACTAATGGTTGCTGCTTGGCACGGAAAAGAACCACCTACTTGTAGTAGTCCCTCCCTCCGTAGTCCCGTTTTTTTATGGACCTCGTGGACTTAGTTAGTAGAACCTTACAGGCACGTAGTCACTATATTCCCCCACCGCTTTATTACTTGCTTTTCCGTTAGTCCATGTCTCAAATAAGTCATCATTGCCCCAGCCAAGATTGGATAATAGGTCAAGGCCAGGTTTCACTCCTCATCACTATCTCGTGAAATTGATCCAAACAAACCATCACGGGCAGGTATGAGTCAATGGTGTCAGCATCGGATGCTCGGTCTATCCGCCACTCCATCTGCTGCTAAGATGATTCTATTCCATCTCTCGAAGCAGGAGACATAAGGCTTAGAATCCATCCTTGGGAAGGGGAAGTTTCTTTATCTCGTCGAGGTCTTGCCTTAACTCACCCCGAAGGTACACACCTTGAGCATGCATTTTCACCCCATAATTCATTCGAAGGTGAACTGAGAATCGATCTAATCTTTCCCCCAACCAAGGTTAGTTCGGGTAGGTGATATGACCTTAACTCAAGCTAGGTAGGTATGCCTGGACTCACCAGGTAAGTAAGTGAGTTACGGACATGGGGAAGTCAATTAACAAACAATATCTTTCTACAAGACGTTACCGCTTCTTCGTTAAGGAGCCTATTCGTCACTTTGGTTGGCTTACTGGGAGAGTGGGGGAGAGAGACGAGAGGCTATCCAACGTCTGATTATGTAGCCGCCTAAACAGGAGAGAGAGTCCTGCCTAAATTGAGAGTGACCACCCACCCGAAGAAGGAAGGGAATAAGGTCCTGAGCTAGCTCTGCTCAGGCGGGGAATCAATTCCGGGTAGAGACGATACCACTATTCACCATCCAAAGACGGGGTCAAATGCATTTTTTTGTCCTGACGTTCTTATTAGCTTTCAGAAGAAGTAGATGAGTTCTTGAATTCTGTTCGTTCTCGTTCTTCGGAGTCGACTTCTATGTTCCGTATCCTTCTCTTCGAAGGCTGAAAAGTTCATTAGAGAAAGTCATTCACGAAAGATAAGGTCATTAATTACGAGGAAAAATGAAGTAAGAAAGGAAGATGAAAGGAAGATTTAAGTAATGAATGAAGTAAGTGAGAAAAGAAAGACAGTTAGCTAGCATTTTTCACATTAGAGAGAGAAAGACTTCCACGTCAAGTTAGATGCTTGTTATAACCTTACCTGACCTTACCTGAGCTAGCTCTGCTCTTTGAGGGGAAGAAAGGAAGATCCTAATAAATAATAAATACCGTTATTCCTGTAAGGTCCAAGAAAGCCCAAGTTATTACTAAATTATTTCATTTAAGCCCACTTGGAACGAAGTCGCTCGACCAAGGGGGAGAGGAACCTCGAATGAATCATCTATCATCTCGACCCCCAAACTAGCAATATAACGCATTTGTCTTTTCACGAGCTCCTTTCTTTATATTCTCCTAGCTTTTAGCCTATGGGGCTCTGTGTCTCCCCTAAAAAAGAAATCTTATTAATCGAAAATAGCGAATGAGGCGGTTTTAAATAATCGGGAGTCAAGCGTAACAAAGCCAAGTATACGAGTATCCAAGGCAAGCTATGACTGGCTTCCATTTGGTGTACCCCTCTCAGAAGACAGTGCGCCCCTCTAAGAAGAATTCAGTATCGATCAATCAAGCAATCACTATCTAAGCTCAATCCACCTCCCTTACTGGCACTACCCCCTGACCCGATGAATGAATCCCTGTGTATGTTGATGATCCTGAGGTGCATTGTAAGTAATGCATCATCGAGAAAATTGAGAACATATCGATGGCGGCCTGTTGTTCTTCAAGTTCCTCTCTTTTCCCTCCCCCAAAAGAGAGTTGCTCCTATCCTCGCACGTTACCTCACCCTGTTGATTTCAATTTCTTTTGAAAGATCAGCAAGATCAATCATTTCAAGGTCATTTCAAGGTTAGTATTCCCTGAGAAATAATCTCTGATATAAGCTCTGATACAAAGCCAGTCTCTTAGAGAATCAAAAGCCTCTCAAATGTAATACCATTTCCGCGCGTTTTATCGTCGGTTAATTCATTCCTTGCATCCATTCCCCATCAATTGTATAAAATGTCATTTCTGCGTGTGGGCATCGTTGGTTAGTTCATTCATTGCATCCTTTTCCCATATTCTAGAGTCATCCTGAGCTATGAAACCAAAGCAGTAATTGCTGCGATTCAAAACCAATATCGTGCAGTTATGAATAAGTTCATAGTGGGCAATAAACCTCACATTTATATCAAGTATTGCAGCTCTAAGAAGTAAGCCTAAGTACTCCTTTGGTAAGGAAGCCTTACCTTATATCAGAAATCCTAGGATCTAGGATCTTATGCCAGCTGAAATCCAAGGAATGAAGCTTTATACCCTAATAAGGAAGCTTTATGCCCCCGATAAGAAGGCTTTATACCACCCGATAAGAAGGCTTTATACCAGCGTAAGTCCAAGAAAGAGGCTTTATGCCAGCAGAAGGAAGTCTTATGCCTCTCATATTGCCACTTTGGGTCTATGCTTTCCTATATGAAATGTTTTTTTCTACAGTGTTTGCATCAGTGGGTTGTGAGCATTATAATCACAGGTCTCTGGATGTCTGGCTGGGCTAAGCTCTGGTGTGTCTCTGCATCACCTATTGGAACTCTGGATGGGCTGATTGGCTGAGGTCTAGTGTATCTTTGCATCACCCATTGTGAACCAAAGCCGCTAGGTATCCTTTGCACACATCTCTTAAGGCTAAATGGTGTTCCAGGTTCTAGGTATGTCTTCCCATCTCAGAGCAAGTGTTTGGGTATGCTTTCCCCCTCGATATAGCAAGTGTTTGGGTATGCTTTCCCCCTCGATATAGCAAGTGTTTGGGTAGGTATTCCCATCACTATGTCTTCCCTCATGAAAAGGTATAGGTATTCTGGGTGCTTTCTCTCAGCTCTGGTGTATCTCTGCATCATCCATCGAGGAACAAAGCCATTAAAGGGTATGGATCCTCTGCATACGCCTTCCAGTGCTAAATGGAGCTTTATGAAATGTGTTTTCTATAGCCTTGCAGTCCCAAGATGGAAGCTTCTAGCTGTCTAGGAAGCTACCTAATATTCACAGCCTTTGCATTGTAAGGTTATGAAGCTCAATCATTAGCTGAAGTGTCATAGGGGTTATCTGGGGTTATATGGATACAAATGAAATGCTTTATCTGCGGTCTTTGCATCAGCAGGTCATAAAGCCCACCTACAGCGTTGATGATTAATCAATAGCATGCAGCTCATGAAGAACCAGTAGCGTGCAGCCATGAACTCAAAGGCGATGATAATAAATAGCGTGTAGCAATGAGGTAACCTCTATGAATAACCCCTAATGAAATGCTTTCCTTTTAAGGACCCGGAGGGCGCTTTCCTGTAATCGGGGAAGGAGTATTTGGCTTATAAAGTGACTATAGGTAATGAATTGCATATTCTGAAGTGTTTATTCGTTTGTTTTTATCCAAAATAAACTTAGCGAAATTACATATATAACGATGCTCTTAGTCAATAATAAGGAAAGACGGAGTATGCGTCATCGGCGTTTGAAGCGATCTGAAATGAAGTTATGGGTGAGGTAATCAGATATGGCTAGCGGTAGTTGTCCTCTTAATTAGTGTAGTTTCCCTCTTAAGGAGGAATATAAAGTTCCACTGATCAACAAGAGAGAGTTGTGTACCAAAGGGGATGCCCAAATAATGAATTATCTCTACAGGTCTTATAATATTCAATTTATTCTTAAACCAATTAGGAGGATTATCCTAGCCAATAAGGAATACCTTTGTTTCTTCCTCACAAACAACCGCTCCAACTACTTCTGCAAATGTGTCCAAGAACATAATAGTATCCTCAATAGATTGTTGAGTCAATTCAAACATTGAAGTCAATTCATCTGTGAAATGAACATTGAGAAGTGCCTCTAAGTTCATAAATTCCTTCCCCGATTACAGGAAAGCGCCCTCCGGGTCCTTTTTTCCCTTGCAATCTAGCAACTTATAACAAATAACCCAAAGCATTTGCTGCAACCACATAGAGAGAAGGATCAATAGGAAAACCTTGCCAAAGAGACTACTACTAAATAAGAGAATAAAAAAGTACATCATTCACACTAACCCTTGACGAGGCCTGGGAGAATACAGTTTCCACTAATCAATGATAAAAGAAACCAAACCCATAGTGATTCGCCCCTTTCTGTTAGCTTATATATCATTCGCTGACCATGACCCTTTTCTGTTAGTGAGCATTCATCAGTCATTCCGCTTTCAGTCTGTGCCGATGGATGTCCGCAGTCCACATCAGGAAGTCCCTAGTCAATCCGCCCCAGTCAGTCAGTTCGCTTCTGTTAGTATTTATCTATATCTGCATTCGCCTAGCTCTACATATGGAACCCTGTTAGCGGACGTATGAGGTCGTCCAGGAAGTCCGTATTCACCCCATCCGCATTACCGAGCATACCGCATCACGATACCAGTTCAACCCACGTTCCATAAGCCCCAGTTCGATCAATACGCATTACCATTAACCCTTTCTGTGGAGTCATTAGCGTTAGCGATGAAATGGGGAAATCTCTACTGTATGAGGACGTGGGAAGGCGGAAATAAGGGGAGGGGTTATAGAATGGTTGGGTCATTAGAAAGAAGAGCTCGACCAATAAGAAGGAAGTTACCCATTCTATCTATAAAAAAGGGAGAGGCTAATTGCAGGCCCCCGAGTGAACGCTTTCCTTTCCTGACCCCTGACTAAACTCAACGGAAGATGGATAGAGAAACTGCACGGACTAAAGAGCGCATTTGGGGTGCGCATTTTGGATAACAAGTACGCTTTCCTTTCATGACCACTTACTCAACTAAAAGGAAGAAGTAAGGCTATAACTGGTAAGGCTCTAAAGGAGGCCTGCCTCTCCCCTCGGGGATTGGGGTGGGTGGGTAAATAATCGAACCATGGGACTCTCTACAGGGCTATCACCTTCTTCTTGGTTGGAAGAGATTCCTTGCCCTCAGAAGCGCAAGCCCTCCGGACCTTCGATGGCGGCCTTTTGGTCGAGCGTGCTTACGTATATTACTTATTTGGTTGGTGTGGGATGCGGACAAGCTACTTCGTTCCTTGCCCGATGCGGACAAGCGGGTAAACCCCTTACTCTTTCATTTATTACTGCCTACCGACGATAGGATAGAGATTTTCCCCCCCATTCTTTATACCAGGAAGACCAGGAAGATCAATAGAGTACGGCATATATATATAATCCCTTTACTTACCGAGCATGCTATCCACCTAGTTATAGACTTTGATATACTTTCCTTTTAGCCTTCACCCAACCTATTATTAGGAACCTATTATTAGGGATGAAGTCCTTAGCCCTAGACCATGAATGCACTTAGTGAGTCGGGCTATGAACCCCTTCCCTTATAAGCACCGGATTGGATGGGACGGGTGACGCCCTTACCTTATGCCTAGACCCAGCACTTTCATTCAGTAAGTTCGATGAAGGCAGGGATCACCTCCTGAACCCGGACGAGTAGCCAGTGTTGTTGGGTGCATTCTAGCGACAGAACCCCTACGAGTAGTTGCCACACCCGTCTCTTGCAAGTAGAGGCGCCGGTTACACATGCAAGTATTGGTGACAGCTCCTTTATCCCTCTATCATAGGTATAGATAAGGTCCTGGCCGGATAAGAGCTACCTGGAGGATGAGGCCAATTCCTTAGAGTCCTGGGAGAAATCCATAGAGCAGAGCCGTAAGTGAAGTTAGTCCCCAGGATCAAATATAGCTGGGAACCCTGTCCCTCACCTTTTTAGGGAAGGTGAGCAAGAAATCCCTCACCATATGAATAGTGAGCCCTCTTGTTTGCCTTCCAGTGAGAAGGACCTTCAGACACACACCCCCTACTTAAAAAACAAACTTTCATAATATAACACTGTGTCTGTAAACCATTCACTGAAGCTGTTAACCCGCTGCGCATAGAAGTGGTTTCACTACATGTATGCCTCTAGCCCCTTCCCGGAAAACGAAATTAAGCCCCTATCTTTATTCCCAGAAGACTAGATCTTTCCCCTCAAAGAAGACTCTTTTCTATTATCCTCTCAGTAAGTGCAGCTAGTAAGTGCCAGTCATAGCCAGTTGATCATAGTCATAAGGTCATAAATCATAGCCATAGGATCATAGACAGTCGTTGCTATAAGCAATGACCTTCAGGCAATGAGACTGGAGCAAGCTGCACTTACAACTGGCACTGCTGCACCGACCAGAGTTTCTATCTGCACTGACAGGAGCATCATTCATGCACCGACGGACCCTAGCTTCATGCACCGACTAGAGCTTCGATGAGTAGAGATCATTCATGCAGTGAAAAGAGTTCTATCACTGATGAGTAGCTGCACTGAGTAGAGCTTCTAGACAATGACTGCTTCCAGCCCAGTCGAGTATCCAAGCCGAGCAGTCGATTAGCTCAGCCGAGTAGCCCAACTGAGCAGCCCAACCGAACCCGGTAGGCAAGCCGAGTATCCAATCCGAGTAGCCCCACCCATGAGCCCAGCCAATCTGAGTATCCAAGTCGAGTAGCCGAGTCTGAGTAACCAAGCCAAGTAAGCAGAGTATTGATTCCCAGATTCGCGAGCCCAGCCAAGTGGGTTATCCCGGCCAAGTGGTAGTGAGCATCGTAGGGGAATTGGTAGTGAGCATCGTAGGGTAAGTGGGAGGGCTTAATGGGAATATCAATTGGGTTCGGTCGGGTAACAACCTGCCTGCATCGGGTAACATCCAACAGTGAACACGGGTAATATCGATGCGGGTAACCTCCTTCCTCCAAGCGCGTGTACTTTAGATAAAGGGATAGATGCCCTAAAAGTAAGTGACCAATCCATCTCACTCATAAGGTATTAATTCCCTTATCCGTCCTTACGATTGGCTATCACCGAATCATCTATGCCCTCCTCCCTAGAATTCATGGAAGCATCAATCACGAAACACCTCCTCTTTCTAGTTGAATTATCACATACCCCTACATCGTATCATCTACGCCACTAGAGTGCTATACCACAAAGAACCCCAAGAAAGGCCTAATTTCTCACTCTCTCTCTCTACGAGGTTACAGATATCGAAGTGTTCCGGATGGAAACAGCAACTCAGATACCCATTGCCAAATTATGTCCAATCTCTAGCATCACAGAAGAAACGATTCCCCACACACCGCTATGCCCTCCATTCACTCAGGTATCCCTCCACTATCCTCTTAGACTTTATCTGTCATTTTAGACAAGCAAGCCCTTCTATCTATCTTGCTTCCAGATAACACCACACCTCTTGGATCTCCTCTTGGGATTTAGTACCGGCATATAGTCAGCATCAACACCAGTTTCGAAGTGGAAGGATGTGGACTATTTAAGGTATGTGATTTGGGGCGCTTCTTATCTCGGCACTGCCCTTATGGCTATGGTAAATCAGCTATAACTGGTGATTATTGGCTATGAATGTGGGTATGCACCTTATAAACAGGTGCATCATATGTAACGCATGGTCCATCAAGTAGAGGTAGGCACTACTGTTCCATATATAATAGGTAAGCCGCCCCGTACGGGGGAATATGGAACTCCTTCTTTGGTTATCCTGTGATGATGAACTCAATCTTTTATGGTGGCCCCCCCACCCAATAAAGACTTAGAACCTTTCTATTGTCCGGTGGTAACTTGGGGGTCCTTCTCTCTTCGTCGGGCGGGTTCATTCGTCAATCCCGAAAAGCCAGCAAGAACAAAGGGGCTTAAACTCCAATCTCCATCCCGCCATCATAGGGAAACGTCCTGAAAGGCCCTACTAGTGTTGAATAGCACGTGAGGAAAGTAAATGGATGGCTTGCTTTTTCAACTTGCACCCCGGGAGGGGAGTAAGGCAGTCAGGGTTGGACGAGAGACATTAGGGAAAACAAGTTGCCAACAGACGATGAGAGAATAGATGTTCGCCAGGCGATCAAAAAGGTATGGATTGAACTTCATTTAGCTGTACCGTAAGGCTATTACCGTAGTACCGGAAGTCTTTACTCTATGTCCTTAGGGGGACAAAGACTAAGAAAGAGAGACCTTAAGGCAAGTACCGGTACCGTTAGAACTATTAGCGGGCTATTAACGTAAGGCAGTCCATGAGACCAGGGGCCATAGGGAATAAAAAGAAGTATTACCTTAGGACAAGTAAGAAATACTAATTAAGTGTCCATAGGGCAAAGACAATGACAACTGTCTATCGAAAATTACCTTTAGTCTTCGACTACCAACTATCCGCACCTTTGGGCAGCCCTGATTGGCTATGATCGACTGGCAATAAGAACTGGCATTGACTAGTGGCTATCGGCAACTGGCTATAAGTAATGACCTTAAGGCAATGATTGGCTATGTATCAGCAATCTAACTGGCAATGAGAACCGGCTATAAGCAATGACCTTCTGTCTATGATTGGCTATCTATATAAGGTGCTTTATGTGCAGGCTACGTCAGGTGCTTATTATGGTATGTCCGGTATGTTAAGTATGTATGGCTATGTGCTGCTGCTAGGTGTATGGCGTATGCTCTTTAATGGTGAATCAACGTAAGTAAGTGTATATCGTTGGTGATTCTTTGTGTGTTAGGTTAGTTGCTGCTTCTATCTTCTGTTTCTCCCCTCCCCTCCCTATGGTAGGCTAGACTTGTTGGATTTGGCAAAAGGCGGCTTCTTATCCTTAGGCGGCTTAGGCTGCTGATTAGCCTTCTTATTCTTAAGTCGCTGAACCCTTCGGAGCTTCTTATCCGACATCCCCTTATTACCCAGTGTAGGGTGATTGAACCGAGTATGTGGTAATCTTGGTGATTCAGTCTTAGGGCCAATAACTGGTACCTCCGGTAGTCTCGAGAAGCTGCTGCTGGGCCTTGTATAGGTCCAATAAGTGTCCCATTTCCGAGGTAACTATCACTATAATATAAAGAGTAGCGACCTATTCAGCGACATATGAGTTTGTCGCATAATGAGCCGCTCTCCGATCTCAAGGAACGTTTTTCACAAGGAAACGCTTCCCGCATATTCCAAATCCAGAAGAGCATTGTTGAACACAGAAAAGGCCAACAATAAATCTCCCTTTATTAGACCAAGCTGAAGTCCTTTTGGGATGAACTGGCATCTTACAATGATATTCCTCCTTGTACCTGTCGAGCCACTGTCTCTTCAAGCCTTTTTAGCTGTTCCTGGACTTTTGCTAGGTTTACCCAGTGGATTTTGAAAGAAAGGTTGTTGGCAAAAGCCTGGGTTAGGTGTGAAAGGTATTCGGTTGCCACCAGCTCTTAAGCACACCCATTGGCATTGACTGCATGGGATCGAAAGACTTCCGGTTTCGTGAACGTGTCCATAACTTTCTCATGGATCTGATTTGGATGAATACACGGGAAGCCCAGAGACCTCATTTGGCATTGTGCGGCTTCCTTAATTGCACTAGCGCACTCAGGTGAGCAACAAGCCGTTGGTTGAACCAATAGGGGCTCTGGCAGAAGATACTACCAGACACCCAATCCCAGCAGAAGACATGTTAGTAGGACGAATCGGCTGTCTTTGACGTAGGCGAAGGCCATTGCCTCTGATAAGCCGAATGTCCTTGTACGACTAATTTGTCTTGTGGCGCCCGCTAATCCAATAACGCGATCCGGGGATCTAAGTAGGGTGGCTTTGTTGCCTCTATTTTGATCTATTGTCGAAGCAAAAAGAAAGGGCAACTGTTCTCGAATCAGCAATGCCACATCTGACTCAATCAAAAAGCATTTTAAAAACCTCCCTTCCCCCTTTTGCCAAGGAAAGCCTTGAAAGCAGGAAAGGCAAGCTATTTTAACAACGGGGTTTTCTTTTTTATAATATGATATGACCTTCCAAAATGAAACTGATGAAACCATTCTTCAGCCATACCAAACTAATTCCGTCTACGTCTAATGAGCCTAGCCTAACGGTTCTAGGGCGAATTCCGTCTATTGCTCCTTACCCTATAGGTTATAGAGACTCTTCCCAGTGCCAAGAACTAGGATCAGAAGGAAAGTCTCAACCCTTTGGTACGAAAGTAGGCTATGATTCCCAGAGAGAAAGAAATGGTTTCATATAAAGGCTTGGCACCTAGTTATCTTTATTTAAGTCGGCCTTACTCGGGCTAAGTTCAAGCAAAGATAAGTCCTTTAAGCTAAAAGCTTAAGTGATCAACTAGAAGATACCACCTTCCCCAATGAAACTTCTTTCCCCGGAGCAGCAACTGAAAGAGAAAAGACCGGGTATGCCTGAAAACCTGAAACGGATTCGTGAACAACAGATAAGAGATATACCCCGGATACCATTTGAACCAGAGCTGAACCATTGAATTACCCGAGAGTGATTTCACTCCAGAAGACCTCGAGTCACTGGCTGCCTTTAGAGCAGACTAAGAATCAGGTACGGAAGGAAGTGAAGGTGAAGCAGGCTTGCTTTAAGGGCTAGGCTTTCTCTCTTCTTTGGCTTGACAATATGACAGAGATGGGCCCTTGAGCCTGGGCTTTCTTCTTTAAAGCCTTGAGCCGGGTATGAACTCGATTGTTGGTCGGATCTTGCTGGGTATTCCCACTTTGCTTGGATGGCGCCTTTCGCCTTTGATTAGGACTTTTCCGCCTTTCATCTCAAAGAGGATCTAAGCTAACTAAGCTAAACAGTGCTTTTCTCTTCCTAAACCCAAAGAGTAAGAGTAAAGCATTCCAATTTCAGGGCTTAGCTTAGGCCCCTTCCTAATCTAATGCCATGCCCAACCAATGCCGAATCCAAGACCTGGTTCACGCTTTAAAGCCAGAGCTAGTCTTCTTCCCACTGACCGCTACTAATAAGATAAGACGAACCACTACCAGTAGTCCTTCTTCCGGGGTTCAATAGCTGCTGATTCTGTAACAGCTTGTTCTGTCACAGCTTCTTCAACTCAACCTCCCCCAGGGAAGTAAGTAAGGTAGCAGGAATAGATCTACTAGGCCTTGAGTCGGGTTTGAACTCCTCTCCCCTCACTACTCTCTTTGGTTCTGCCTTTAAGAGGCCTGTAGAGGGATAATTTTCACTGCAAACTCTTCTCGGTCTCTACGATTGCTTGACTTAAACAAGTGACCTCTTTTCTTTCATCTGTGAGATAATGTCTCTAATTCACTCTCGGATCTAACTCTCTTTCTTTTTCTTTCGGGCTTAGCCGGGAAGAGACTTTAGTAATTGATATCCATATTAAAAGGCGGGTATTCCCACAAAAAAAAACAAAAGCGCTAGACCCCTGGTCCTTTACTTTAATCAACAAGGCTGCTTTCCCTGCTAACCCTTCTCGCCAAGGAAAGAAGTCCAATAGCAGCTGATCTTAGCTTTGAGCACTTATTCCTTTTGTTCCCAGCTAACTCTGAGAGTGGTCACGAGCTTATTGGAATCAGAGCTTTTTCAAGCATTCCCATAGTAAGAAGGTCAAACGAAGCAAATACATCTCTGTTAACGAATGCTCCTACTACTAATGTAATGGTTCCATATCCAATTACTTAAGGATAAGGAAGAAGGAAAGCGAAGGAGAGAACAGCTACTAAGAGTTAGAAGAGCCATACCACAGAAAGCTAAAAGGAGCAGGGGTATACTACTTTATATACGCTAGCACCAAAGCAAGGAAAGAAGGCAAGGTGACCAGGTGAAAGGCTTGCTTAACTATAAATAGATTAGTAATAAGGTCTTAAGGAACTACTAAAACCGATATTCCCCTTGTAGATTGGGCTATAAGACTCTTCTACGTGCATAAGCTTTTTTACTAAAAAAACGATTACGCCCCCGGTAAAAAAGGGGTCCGTCAACTGAACTTGCCTTGTTGTGATAGGGGTACCACCTTTTAAGTCCCACCAAGGAGCCGGAGCTTTACTTAGATAGGGCTTGACTGCCTTGAGACTTTTTTTTTTCTCGATTCCCAGAGGTCGAACAAAGGTAAAGAGTCTTTTTACGATTTTCCGACATTGGAATTTTACGATTCGCCGACATATGAAATAAGAAAAGAAAAAGAGAAGTAGGAGATGCTCATCTAACTCATTCACAGGGGATGTCTCGCACAAGGAAAGCTCTTCTATGGGCACTCGCCGCTTACAGGGAATGCTTCTTAGGCTTTCTTACCCTGAACCACCACCCATTCTCAACGTGGCTTAAAAGCTCTTCTCTTTCCCTTGAGAAGCAATTAACAATTGCGAAGTGTGAGTTTCGTTACGAAGATCCGAAAAGATACACAGGAAGAGCGGGGCGAGGCTCTGAAACATGTACCACAACTTTAGGGTTCCACGGGCGTATCCACACCTTCGGTGCCTAATGATGGAGTGCATTTCACCTTATATGGTTCTCCCTATTGAGAAAGTCTGTCTATTTTACCATGCTCTTTGAATAGAATGAGCCTAAGCCTCTGTGTCCGGCTGCGCCTCCTCATAAAGTACGGCTAAAAGGCCGCTACCCGCAGCTATAACAGCTCCTCCGCGACCTCTTAGGTCCATCCAGCCTGTGCACATGGGATAATGTTCAGTATACACCGTCACACGAACAGCTTCACTTTTTTAGGGACATGCCTTTCTTTTTCGCCTGTTACACAGCAAACCGACGACTTTTATCTAGCCTCAACCAAGCTTTTCGTTCGAATGAAAAGGAAAAGCCGCACATTAGCTAGCCATTAAAAAAAATGCATTTTTTTCAATCAAACAGGGATTGTTTTACACCATGGATTCTTTGCTCTTCTCCGTGTGTATTGGAATGAATGGAGTCACTAACCCGACTTTCTACAGCCGGGGGCCAACCCAGTGATC
>Ga0228600_1000081_pt1 | contig 13664 bp, 14 predicted proteins | sample CRU5metagenome_FD_182730 | JGI IMG/M metagenome (GOLD analysis project Ga0228600, IMG submission 182730) | Spruce roots microbial communities from Bohemian Forest, Czech Republic - CRU5 | ecosystem: Host-associated > Plants > Roots > Unclassified | place: Czech Republic: South Bohemian Region... | reverse complement strand
TTGTTCGGCCTGCATGATCCCTTCCTCTCTTCTCTGGGCTCTGTTCCCCTGCCGCATTCGGTTTCTTTGCAGCATCCGGATTCTATTCCGTGCCTTGACCTTGCTTGATCGCTGCCAGGGCCAGGCTTGGATTATTCACCTTTCCTTAACGATTTCTCGTTTCCAGATTGGGATTCACCGCTGTTGGTATCACCCCTTTCCACTGGAGTGCCTTTACCCACCTGAATTACTAGACCCCCTATACCTATACCATTTATTTCATTAATTGCTTAGTGAGTACTGCTACTGACTTCTCTTTACGGGGACCGGATCAAACAACCTTTATTACTGCCTTATAGGAGAGGAGATGGGGTGCTGTCCTAACCCATCATTCTGAAGCAGCCAGGAAGACAAAAGTAGGCATGCTATGAAACAACCTTGATTTGCATTTTGATGCTTTGGGTTGGAAACAGAAGAGAATACCCATACAGTATGGGATGCTTTTGTCCTGCGGAGCCCGGAATAATAAAAAAGTGAACAGGTGCGAAAGCGGGTTTTTATTGCTTTCATTATTTCCTATTATTGCCGGAAGTTCAGTCCTGGATCCACCACCTTTGATTTTAAAACCCCTCTGTTGCCGCCCATTAGTTGGTTCCCCCTACTCTAGTTATTACCTCCTGCCTTTCAGCCTTTACTTTGCATTTCTCAAATGCATATTCTTATTCCATACCTTCGGTCCTTTTGTTCTATCTTCTCTGCCTCTTCGATCCTCATCTTTAGTTTATTCTTCTAGGGCAACCCACCAAACTTTTGTTTTGTATGGAATGGCATGGCGGCAGGCACTATCATGAAGAACCTACCTTATTCGCTATTCTTTTGAACCCACCCTTACTAGGAGGTACGCAGTCGAACGAAGTCGGTTTATATCAGCAGGCCTTTATATACATTATTTCTTGATACCCCAATCAATGGATTCTGGCGCCCAGAACCAAGGCGCAGGGAATTAGGAAATGAATCATTAAACTATTTTCAATTGCGAGTTCGAGACCCCGCAGGAATAGAGGCAGCCATTTTAGATTGAAAGCTTTACCCCCCAGCCGGATCTCTATGAGCAGCAAGCATTACGCCGTAGGGAAAAAGTACAACACCCGCCATGCAATAAAATAGGGTCGGACAAAAGCACAATGCCCACCGTAACAATCGTAAACGCAACAGCCAGTGGCAAATCGACAATGTTACAGCCGGGGGGAGAGGGCATTGATGGGAGTGTAGCTCGCCGAAAGGATACTAGAGGAACTAAGCAAGACATAGATGGGCACAAAACACAGGGCAGCCCTTTCCCTCTCTCTGTTCGTTCGGGAAAGTGGCTAAACGCAATAGGCCAATCGGAAATCTTATTATCTACGTCATTAATAGATGACCTTCGTGATTGGATATCTGAATTTCGAGGGTTACCTTAAGGTTTGATGAATTAGACTCGATTTCAGGATTCTTGTGGCCCCCGTATCTCTTACACGCAGCCTATTCTTGACATATTCTTGCTATTCTTGCTCCGATCGCGCTTCATGCGGTTCCCGCCACACGCCTTCCAATTGATCCTGTTCCCTAGTAGCTCTTATTATTCTTTGGTATGGTCTCCGCCCCCCTTATTATCCGTGTGGTGCGTGTTCTTGCTTATGTTTCCGACGCGATTCGAAGTTGTTCTTGGGCCTGGCGTTGAAAGGATGATGGCGGGCGCCTGACGGTAGTGAGAGTGATATTTGTTCCTATACGCGTGCTAATGGTGGAAGGCTTTAATTCGCGCCTGCTGCGCCTGACCTATCCCAATATAGAATTGCGGATTATGCCTTTGCTTCTTCCTCTGTTGTCTCTGCTGCTTAAACTCCAATCGGCGAAACTGTAACACTGTCCAATGACGGAACATTACTGTTTGGAACTTAGACTAATGCCTTCACCCCACTTCTTTGAACAAGGAATCCGCCTATGCTTACTCTGTAGCACCTAAGCCCATCATAAAGGGCATGGGGCAGAGCTAATAAGCCTACGAGGTAAACTCGGTACACTGAATCCGCAACTGAATATCGATCATCGACTGGAATTGGCTAATATGATGCTTCCCCTTAGATATCCTCTCCTGCTGTCACCTTTACGTTCGCTTCTGCCTGTGTCTATTGGTGGTTTTTAAATAGGGGGCTCTCCCGCCTCTCTAGCGGCTGCCTTTGCATCTGCATCCTATGGATCTTTATCTGGCTTTCTAACTGCTCTTGCTTTCTCCACCCTTGCCTATAGGGATCATTTAATAGGACTGGTAGGGATGCTTACTGTGCTCCTCCACTCAGTAAATAGGATCTGCCCTCGCTATTGTTGGATCTTGAACTGGTCCATCCACCCATTCCTATGCCTTCGACTTATACTTTACTTAGGTATCTTAGATAGATTAGGAAGGAACTATTAGTATTCTCTCTATTAGTATTCTCTCTATTAGTATTCTCTCTATTAGTATTCTCTCTATTAGTATTAGGAATAAAAAAAAAGAATATAATACTCTATATTAGGATTAGGAAAAATAAGAATCTTATACTAAACTATAACTCTAAGGATCTAATACTGAACTATAACTCTAACTACACTTAGCTCTTATAACTCAACCTAGCTCCTCTAACTAAGCTTAACTCCTAGAACTCACTTAGTAATTCTTAGGAACAACAACAATTACTATCATCATGGCATGTAATTAATCAAACTACGCTGGAAAAATCAACGAGAAACTCACCTCCAGTACCTTTACCTTAATACCACCTACAACCGGGTTTTATTTACAGTTTGACCAAAAAAAGTACCCAGACTTTGACTTTACTTAGAATATATGATCCTAGACTTACTTAGACTGAACTTAGACTAGCTTAGGAACTAGAAAACTATTGTTTCATAACATGATCATTGTGGCTTTCCCTATTGCTCTTTCTCTCTCACAGCTCGTGGGAGTGACCCCTATCTCCAAACCTCTTGCTCTCTTTCACAACTTGGCTAGGACTGGAACAAGAATTCACCACGGTACCCTTACAGCACATTTTACGATCCCTATGCGATGAACAAACTACACTATAGGTTGAGAAAGAGCAGGTTGCCCATGAGTTGACCTTACATCTAGCTGACTCTAGCTTATATCTAGCTTACTTATCATTAATTCCCCCAGGAAGATTATAGCATGAAACTTCTCAATAGTGTCACTGGGGGAACATAGGAAAAACAACCAGTGGGAAAAACAAGCTCATACATAGTTTCCCCGGACTAACGAATCAACCAAGAACCAACCAATTATCTCTCACCAACATAATAATATATATTTATATAAACAAGATAGATAGAGACCATTCAGCTCACCAAAAACCACATCCTATATCTTGGAACCATAAACTAATCGTACATCATGCATTGTGATATAACCATACATAACATAAACCAAACCACCATCATCAATGAAAGAGAGATAAAGACATATATCTTTATATGACGATGCACCCTATGAACTACTGTAGCTACTACCAGAGATCTAACATGAACCAATAAACTACTCCAATCAACTCCTATCAAACCTAAACTAATCTACCAACAGAAACAATCTCGTATATAATGAACCATCTCTAACAAAACTATAACTAAGCTCTAGCTATAACAATGACTCTAACAAAGCTAGAACAATCTCTCTCAATAATCTCGAACTATCTATCTCATAAACCATCTTATCAACTTATAACAATCAATCTCTCATCAAGCTATAACAATACAACATCATCGAAACCAACCAACACTGTATCGTATAATAACAGTCCAAGCATCTAGAAAGGGAAGATCAAGGCAATCATCGAACAAACCAACCATGATGCAACAACTACTCACCAACAAATCAACCATATAATCTCTCTCATTAAACGAAGCATGCATCATAACATAACAGTTCATGTCTCGATCAAGGGACAGCAGAACTCGAATAAACCTATCACTAACTTATCACTAACCTCTCACAATCTCTCTAAGCAACCTATCACAATCTAACCAATCCTAAATGGCTGAAGAACCGATGGACTCAGTTATACTGGACACATGGCAGACTATCCAGATTACAGCTGGTAGTAACCCATTCAACGATAGGTAAACGGAACAGTGAAGGGGGTACTTGGTCTGGTGTGGAGAGCGTAGATCAACAATTGGTTGCAGAAACGATTATTGCTTTGATTGGACAGAGAAACCATTATTGATATTAGATTGGCATTAGCAACACAACACGGGGACAGCCCGAGAACAGACGCTAACCCACTATGCGGGTTAGGATCCATTCTCGGCTCCTATCGTAAGAAAAGCTATGGGACTTACCTTGCCCCCCCTCATCAATAAGTAACTTGGACAAGCGGCTTTCGCTCCTTCTAACGGATACATATAATGTTTACTCCCAAGTGTTACTCTTTAGGGCAAAACAAGACCTCTTCTCACGGATCACGGATCAAGTCGCATTGCCTCTTATCACGGATAGAGTCTTAGCCTCTTCTCACGGATCAAGTCGCATCGCCTCTCCCTTATGGTCGAGCGACTACGTTCCTCTCCCTTTTTGGGTCGAGTCACTTAACGTACCTCATGTCGCCTTACCTTCGCTTGGGATCATGTCGCCTTCGCTTGGGATCAAGTCGCCTTACCTTCGCTTCCCTTTTCGCTTGATTTCGCTTGAGCTTTAGCTTTGAGCTTTCCTTTCCAGTTTCCCTTTCATAAGGACTGACTCTCAAGTGTTACTCTTTAGGAACGAAGTCACTCATCCATTCATGGGTGAGGGCATAACAATACATCTTCTAACGGAGAAAGACTTATCATGGGTGAGGGAGAAAGCCTAATTACATTATAACGTATACAATAACGTATACAATCACTTATAAAGTATAAAGGGGCCCCTCTGCTTTCGCTTACTGCTATGCCTTAGCATTCCTTCTCAATTAAAGGAATTAAACCCTATGTGGAGGAAAGACTCTTTCACCATGAGGGAGCTCCGCGAAGGTTTGACCGAGGCAATTCCATCGAGAAAAACAAAGCAGTGCGTGTCTTAGAGATAGATAGAAGCAAGCGGGTAGCTCCTATAGAGAGTCCTATATCTAGTGCTTCAAGCAGGGTCGTATAGATAGATGGTCGGTTGAGAGCGAAAAGACAAGGAAGGATTGCTTGTCCAAGTTACTTATTGATGAGGGGGGGCAAGGATTGCTTGCTCGACGGTAGGTTATTTATTGCTCACCCATAAGGGTGAGGAGGGCCAGGAGGGAACTACATATTACTATATATAGAGGATGCACTATTGAGTTGAGCTGCGTATTGCGCATGAGAAGTTGAGTAGGTTATTATTGTAAAGGATTGCCAAGGATTGCCAAGGATTGCCAAGATCGGAATGAATGAAGCATAGGTAGGTCAGTAGGTACATGCACTTGGTTAGGTAACGATGTAGTGATAACGTAACGATTAGATAGCGATTGTAGTGATAACGACGTAGCGATGACGTAGCGATTGATCAGTGCTTTATAGTGAACATCATAGGTCCCGCTTAGGCTAATCTCAGAAATTATGTGTATAGAGCTCAGGGCATAGGTCAGTCAGATAGCGTGGTATGGATTAGGCATAGTACGAATGGACAGGCGGCTAGTGTACAAATTTGATCCGAACCCCGTGCGTAGATCCCGTATCACATATGCATCATCCATCACACGTCATCACACCCTATAGTACGCATCCTTCACGGCTTCACATTATCTAGTCATCTGAGCTCCCGTAAAGCGTACACATGTATCAATAACACACCCCGCTATCTGCTATTTGTCACTTTTCATTTGGCCACGATCACCACGATGCCTACAGAGTCGGTCCAAAGAACGCATATCCGGAAAAAAGACCCATCATACGCATCCTTAACGCAAGAATATCTATCCATCTTACAGCCCTATAGTACGCATCCTTCACGCCATAGCATTTTGCCATTCGAACCCCTTTCATGTGTAAGCTATCAATGCGTACCCTACCATACGCCCATCATCCAGTCACTATGTTTCAGTCCCGATTATCGCTGTCAGAATAATAATGTATCGCTATAATATTTATGCCTTCATAGTAGATACCATCCCAGGCGTATCCATACCGTAACAACCATAAATTACGCTTGTATCAATGTCATCAAAGTTGGTTTCATACAAAGCCTGCCAGAACCAGCCAGCCCAGAGATAGCCCCTAGTTGACCAGTAACAATGTATCGCCATGATCACCAATGTCTATCCCTTGTTACTCCAGTACCAGCATCCCCGTTCCTATCCCTTGTTAAAACCTTGTCCGAGCCGGTCCATCCAAAAGCTCACATAATAGGATAATAATTGTTCACAGCTGCAAGAGCATAAGTATAACTAGGTGGTAGGGCAGAGGTTCAATAAGGTAATGCACGGGAAGCATCCGAGCGAGTAGTTGCTTAAGCAATAGCATCAGCAAAGGAAGAAGCGCTATTAGTGAGAGTTTATGATCCAGTTGGAACCATTCCAGACCCAGATCGGGAGGCAGCATTCCTTAACTCCGTCACAGCCCCATATCCAGATCGCGTAGTTTACTGGGGAGCAAGAGTACGTTTGAAAGCCGGTTTACCTGGAATCTGTTGATCCAGTCGAAAAAGCATCACCAATCGCAAGAGTAGTGGAAGCAGTAGTCGTTTCCATTGAGCCAGATGCAAAGCGAATCCCGGGTGCACTTCCAACATGGGAACCTATAGGGTACAGAATGGGAGGGGAAAGACCATATGCTGTAGGTGTCAAGTCCATTAGGGCTAATGAACACTCCTAAACCCCAGATGGAAAAAAAGCAAGTTATATCATATATAAGCAAGCTGCACGAACTACTTGGAAAAAGGCAGTTAGGCCACACCCGTAACCGACAATAAAAGCACAATGGAGGAGAGGTAATCTCATCAGCGATAATAGTATACCGGTGGAGGACACGAATACTTAAGATCGAGAGGCAGAGTAAGAAGTTTCACTAGTAACAAAGCAAGCATAAACAGAGGCGGAGGCAAGTGCATAGCTTCCGGTTCGAGATTGATACCCGTAGGCAGTTTCGGATCCGGTCCTAGAAGATGCAGAAGCAATTGCAGTTTACCGAGTAAAAGAAGCAATTTCACCAGTTGTTGACCCAGCTTGTTTAGTCTCACCCCCAGCATCCTTACTTGCATACCTCTTTGTTCCGATATCGCCCGGACCTATTCATAAGTAACCTCGGAAAGCTGCCAGGATCCGGTTCCAGAAGTAGTTTACCCAGTTCCATTTCCAGTTACAGATCGAGAGCTTATTTCGGGTTGGAGTTTCTGCTTTTCCATTTGATCCGGTCGAAGAAGCAGTTTCTCTTGTTGATCCACCAGTTTAAGGTGAGAAAATCTCATCAGCGTTCGATCCAAGACCAGTAATAGAACTACCAGTAGTTTAATATCCAGTTCCAAGTACAGATTCACCTGTTGATCCGGCTGCCTCTGTCTTAGCTACGGGGTAAACTTAACCAGGTCCTACTGCTTGCTCCTCCGCCTTTGAAACTGATAGTGGGTCAACCACTACCTTCGCTATTGGCTTTCGATCTGGGTATATATATTGATAATCACCAGCAACAGAAGCAAGGGTGTATGGAGCACTTTGCCCCACAGCATTTTAGTACGCATCCGAACAGCGTCAGAACAGGCGTATTGGTTACTTAAGTACGAAATTGGATCCTTAAGCAGCGGAACTAACTACTACCCCCACCATATCGGAAAAAGAAGCTATCCGACTCACTACTATCCGGACCCATACAGTACGGATGAAACGTGTGGTCCAACGACTCCCCCCACCCACAAGGTAGTGGAAACATATGTTATCTAGCTTACGGAAATGCGATAAGTCGTCTAGCTTACAGAAATGCATCTGTCGACTTTGCTTCCCCACCCACGAGACCTAAGAGAAATGCGTGATCCAGCTAACATAATCGATAATGAAGGCCCCTAAAAGCGTGTCCACCAAAATGATGCGCTAAACAATATGGAATCAATTACTAATGTGAGCCAAGATCTCAGTTAAGGTATCAATGAGAATTAATCATTCGTCAGCATGCCGAAAGCAAAATAAGCCCATCGCAACGTGAGGTCGAAAGGAGCCCCCCAGCGTGAGTGAGATAATTGCTGTTACTATTTGTTACCAATCAATGTACCAAAGGGTGCTTGGCCCTGAACGTAACATGGTAATCCCCTCTAATCGTAGTTAGGGTACTCCCCGGGACTTTATAGCTTTATAGGCCCTTCCGCTCTTAAAGTATCACTATAGACCTTGGCAAAGTAAAGAGCAGGCGATTGGATCTACGGATGCCCGGTCTAAGTTTTTCTGGGGCTACGTACGGCCTTTCACTGATCGAGTAGGAGCTTTGTTCCATCATTTGTACATGTTCCAAGGAGTCTTGTTCAGTCCTTCCCAATTCCTATATGTGGTATTCCAACCTCTGTAAGTGTTCCAAAAAGTGTGGTACATTCTCTTGCTTATGTTCCTACATCCCTTGCTTTTGCTAGAAGTGATGTTGTTTATACTAGTGATTATATGGATTTGACTAGGAGTGACATTCCGACAGAATCAGTAGTTCCTAGGAGTGAGTTTCCAGCATTTGGTAGTGTTACTATCAAGTGTACATACCCGGCTAGTTCCGATTTTTGGTACATACTAGCTTAGTTCCGATAAATTGTACATAGCTTTGAAGCTAGGCCCGTTACGGTTTTCCGCAAATTGGGTAGTTCTGCATTTCTGTACAACCATAGAGTTCCGGGATTCTGTACATCGGTGCTTGTTCCGCCTTTTTGCACATCCTACTCCACAAGCTCATTGGCATCATCAACTGGAATTGGCTCTGTAAATGGAGGATCCGCGCCTGGATATGGAGGATCTTAATCTGGGCGAGACTCTGGCTCTCTAACGGGCTATGATGCTTACTTGGGTGCTGCTACCTTTACCTCCACTGATGGGTTTCGATCTCCAACTGGATAATATGGAACTTGAACTCAATCTCGATCTGCATCCAAAAAGGAAGGAGCACCTGAAGGCATGGATCTGCGACTTATCGATTCATTAAGGGCCGAAGTAAGGAGGGTACGATGCTCATATACAGAGATACGGACGGTGGCTAGGAAGCTGGAACCGGACATATTGGCTGTATTCGGGTCAAAAGCAAGAGATTTCATTTGCTTGATCGACATCAATTATCGAATGAATAAAAGCGCAATATGCCAATCCCGAGAGCTCCCAATCAATAGGGTAGTCGTATTCGGTTCTAGAGTCTGCAACCCCTCGCCCCTTCGTCCTAGCCCCGATTCTGCCATTCCATTCCCCCGTCATAGGCCATCATAGTCATAGGAAGGGTATCCTTTACTCGTTTAAGGTTCCGTGACCCCTGTACCCTCTGGCTCAGGTGCATATATCCTGAATTACGAAAGGCCCCGTATAACATAAAACCTAGGCATGGGATAGACAAGGGAAAGACATAGTATCGATGCCGATCTATTATGGATGGAAAATTAGGGATGATGAAATTACGTTTGTAATGCGTGCAGGATCTATATGCTTGGAAAGGCGAACCGCTTTATATGGATATCCGCCGGTCTGAGCGCCTATGCGGTGTTGAGAGTGGCGGGTCTCTGGCTTGGCTACGGTCTTACCCCAGAGGGCTCCTTAGTCTGGTAGCGGAGACACAGGTAGCTAGGATATCAGTAGCAGAGCTAGAAGCGGAGGAAGCAGGAGCATAAGAGCAAGCATCCTCGCCCATTCGAGTACCAAAGCCTGTTGATTACTTTGATCCAAGACCAGCTGCAGATTCAGTATCCCCCCCCCTCTAGCACTGGAAGGCTTCTTTCTTAGCTTAGAGCACCTATCCGAGCACTTCTGACCACCTATATACTCCCGCCAATCCATACCTACTGGGCCGTGCACAGCTGGCATATAGTGGGCGTATCTCTGCGGACTAAGCTAAGTGGTCAAACCAATCCCTGACGCTCACTTCGTTCGGGCGGTAGGCTTGTAAACCCCAGCGAAGGTACTCGTCAACCACTCATTTTTAGACGCTATAATCCCTTTTGGTAGGCTCCTTAGCTAGGAGTGTCCGAGGTTCAAGGTTTTCCTTCATCATTGGGAGGGGCCAGGGAAGGATGGGAAAGAGAAGGTTATATACGAAGTCTGCGCTGTACTCAATGACCTGAGTTTTATAGTATAGGACATAGGGGAAAAGGTAAGCCCACGTGATTCCGTGGAAATCGACAGGGTTGGAGATCTTGCTAATAGTAGCTGTGATATACACTGGTATATAGGATCTGATGATTCATTATACAAGCCAAGCCATCGGGGCCATATTTTCATGAGCGTCAGAGGACATATATAAAGATTGGCATTGTAAACAAGTGGTTATTGGGCATATAGAGGAGGTTAACCCCCTGGATGTCAATGTGGTTACATTTAATAAAGAGAGGGATAGAGCAGTTGCAGGGTTATCCACCTCTGCCTAATGTTCCAAAATCCTCTATTTTACCTAGTAAACTAATCCAGCCTCTACCGGTCCCATAATATCTAACTTTTATAGCTTCTTAGGATTTACCATCAACTTAGATATTCTATTATGGAGAGTATTGATTCACCCTATTTTGGTCTCCATCCGTAACCACCTCAACTTCAAACATAAGCATAGGTCAACTTTATTAGCAAGAATGGCAAAGTGTAAAGGAAGAGGTATTAGCCTATTTTGATTATTCCTCTAGGGTTTTATTACCTTGTATTTGACCCATATGTTATACCCTTATAGGAGAGCCTTATTACTATTAGAGACCCTCTACTATTTCTTGAGTACATGGTTGGTAGCTGTTACTTGAAGAGCATTTGTTTATTGTAGATTAGGCTTAAATGTTATATCTTATTAAAATATCTACAACCTTCACTATTCTCATTGTAATTTGAATGTCATCAAGAGCACCTAAAGAGAATATGATTCTGAGGAGATGAGGCATATGGGGACAATCAACCTACCCATTCAAGTAAGTCTATGTATATTGCTTGTCTCTTTATTCTTCATAGAGAAGTGTTTGTATTATAAGATGCTGGTTGGCACTGAATCCACAAAATGAGGGTTGTTCCTTCTACACTTTTTCAATGTTTCCAGTTCCTCCTTGAGGGACGGATTTATGTTATCCCTAGTGATCCTAACCTTTATGAGTATTGTGCTTTGAATCAGACAGAGTCTAATACTAGGAAGGTTAACCTTATCTCATTCATAATCACCTATCAAAAGCTAGCCACACCTCATCCTCAGCTTATATAGGAGAGTAAACTCGTCTAGTCTCGCTAGTCTTCACCTAAGGGAGCACCTATTGCAAATAAGGGAAAATCCATGAAGCAGTCAAATCCATCACCTATTTAATATCTCTAGTCCTTAGATCCAAAGATGGAAGGGGGGGGCATTCTTCACATACTTATAGATTAAGGTGAGGTCTTCATCCTTAACTTTTTCCCTATAGGTCCAAGTGAATATAAAGTGGTCTATCTCACAGTTAGTCCTAATATTATGTGAAACCTTAAGGGTGTTATGGTAGACATGCATAACAATAAGCTTACCATCGATATAGAGAATGTAAGAAAGGACAATTGAACTCTTATCACGATCATAAATGGTCTAAACCTTCTTTTCGCATAACATTTTTGTGGTAAATTATACATTCATCCACCTAGATCATCGACTCATCAAGTCCAGTAGGTTAGTATCCTATCACACACAAAAATTGATTGAAGTAGTTGTTGGCCACATTTGAGGAGTTAGATCCATCTAATATCGTTTACTAGTCTCATTAGTCTCACTTGATCCCTGTCTTGGAAGCCAGTCAGTCTAGAGCTAGTCATGCTATTCATTATTTATGTAATTATCTTTAGTTCCATACATCATGTACAACTACTAATCCAATGGCTAGTCTCAGCTACTCTCTCGTTTAGTTTCCACCTAACTGAAAGGGAAGATGATGTATACTGGATGCACCTCATCCTCATATGAGATCTATGTAGCTTCATTTATTAAGATTGCGATCTCTACATCAACATCACCTATAGTTTTTATTCCTAAGTCCATGTGGCATCCTTCTCGTCCTAGGTGAAGAAGAGAGACCCAGATGTTAGGCATTAGATGTTTTTCAGTCTGATCATTATCTATTTTGTGTCTAGTTTTTAAACCACCTATGATTAGTTATTGTTATTTGATTAAGCATCTAAATTAGAAACTGGACCCCTTGGCTTCTTTAAGCTCTTAGGCTTTGGTGGCTGAGTATTCGAGTTGTTTTTATGGGGAAAAAAAGCACCTAGATCTCCAGAAATAAAGATTACCGGGGTATTCCGTTGCCTGCGGTAAACGTACTGTTCCCCCCTTCCCCATTGAAAACTAACAGGTTGGCCAGAAATGATTTGTGTTAGCTTGATTGCGAAAGGAGAACTTGCCCCATTCTCTGTGCATATTTAAGGTTTGATCCTTTCATAGACCCAGAGATCCCGACCGCAATCCGCGTTCTGAAAATTCTCGATATCAAGTGGGATAAAAAAGACCCTGAGGACTTTGGAAAGTAATGCCACAAAAGCCCGAGCATCTTCCTCGGATCCCTCCACACCTTCTATTACATATGGAGAAGATCCTTGGGGGAAAGGGTACTCGAGCGTGGTAGCTAACCAGTGGAGGATATGCCTTTGGTGCGGCATAAGATCCTTCTTGCCATATGGAGAAGGAAAGTTTTGGGCCCTTAACCACAAATACAAGTGCTCTAGACCCCTGAGCTCCTCGCTGGGTGAGCGGGAGGGCCCCTTCTCCTTCTTCATTTCACTTTCCAAAGAAGGAACATTAGGAATCTCTTCAGGCACGGGATCTATAACGGGTGCGCGGGAGGAACCTCTCTCCTCCCCTTCATTCGCTGAAGGATAGGGTTCATATTCTTTTTTTAGGAAGCAGGACAGATCCTTGCCCTAGGAAGGACAAGCGGCTTCGCTCCTTTTATTCGGAAAAAGAAGGATGGCGGCTTTCGACCAAGCTATAGCCTTCCCGAACTGCCCGGGCTTTTGCTTCCTTTAGCGCAATTTTTTTCGTACTGGCTAAGTACCCCGCATAGATTAGCCCTAAGGCTATTCCCCCTGTGAGGAGTTCGCCTTCTTCAGTCAAAAGCAGTGTGCACCACGAATTAAACCCCTTGACTTGAGGTGAAAGGAAAAAGGTAAAGGTTAGAAGCTTGTCTGATGGCCTAGGCTTCTGGCAGCTAAAAAGGTTACACGTGTAGCTCTTAGTGGTTCGCTCAGTTGGCTCATAGGGGAAGACTCCTCCTCAATCAATCTCATCTTGATGGTGCTAACATGTCTAATCGATATGCTCTTAAGTACACAACATGGCTTAATCTCATTCTTCTGGTGGAGAACATGGGGAACTCACATATAAGCCGTTCACTCGCTGCAAAAGCCATTCACTGAAACCATTCACTTAAGCCGTTCCGTTCACCCACTGCACATAGAACGTTCACTGCCTACCCCTTAGCCCCACCCACGAACTAGTCAACCTCACTCTAGCAAAACGTCTAACCATTATCTCATATGGCGGGGTCTCCTCTCTCG
>Ga0228600_1000080_pt1 | contig 13664 bp, 6 predicted proteins | sample CRU5metagenome_FD_182730 | JGI IMG/M metagenome (GOLD analysis project Ga0228600, IMG submission 182730) | Spruce roots microbial communities from Bohemian Forest, Czech Republic - CRU5 | ecosystem: Host-associated > Plants > Roots > Unclassified | place: Czech Republic: South Bohemian Region... | reverse complement strand
TGGTGTCGAATGGAACCTGATGCAGTTAACCTTTAGCTCCCCCTACAGTTATTGAATCGCCCAGCGAACCTGATGCAGTTCACTGAAAACCCCCAGTAACCTTCAGCCTTGAATCTCTAACCTTTTTTCCTTAACCGGAAGCCTGTAACCTTAAACAACCTGAAATCTTTCAACTTTCAACAGAAGCCTTGAGCCTTAGGCCTTGAACCTTATGCCAAGCCCACCAAGTCTTTCAACTTGAACCTTTAGCCATTCAACTTTAGCCTTAAGCCAAGCACACCACACTAGATCTTACCTACCACAAGACATCACACCAAGAACGATATACAACAGCGCAGTTATCTACGTCGATTCACAATTTGAGGAGAAGGCTCACTCGACCCAAGGAGGGTGAGGAGCATTGGAAATGTTGAGTAGCAGAGGAAATCGATGAGGAGGAGCTGGCCGTGGAGAAGGAGAAGGACCCTATTGAGCCAACATAACCGAGAGATGAAAAGGACCCCAGAGTGAATGGCTTCTTTGTGTGTAGTGAGTGAATGTCATGCAGCGAGTGAACAGCTTCTTTGAATGGCTTCTTTGAATGGCTTCGTGCAGGCAGTGAATTAATGGTTGGTTTCTTTATTTAGAATTTAGAATGGGTTCTATGTGCTGTGAACGGCTTCGTGTAGTGAACGATTAGGTGCACTGAACGCTGCTAAAGTGCTATGGGGCTACTTCGCTACTTGGGTTTTTATACCTGGCTCGGAGCAGGCTATAAGATTGCTTGGAACTTGATTCACAAAACGCCTCATTTGCTACTTTTGATTAAATCAATTGCTTCTCTTGGAAAAGGCCAGCAATGACCTATGAAATGGATTTTCTATTTAATTAAATATACCCTTTCAGATCGTTTCCTTATGATTGCCAATGATTCAATGACAGGATGCCGGTACTCCATTTCAGTTGATGCTAGGACTCAATGCTGCTAATGTATACTCGATCAGTCAACCCAAGAGCAGTGTCGCCGGGAGGTAGTGTCGATGCCGCTAGTCGCAGGAGTAAATACGCTAGGCGATGCCTTTTGGCAGTATGAGCTAGAAGTTGCTTAAGCATTTAGCTCTAGTCACATGGTGGAAGCTCTAGTCACATAGAAGCTATAAGGAAGTGCATGAAGTACGGTCGGCCGTGCATGAATTATTCTATAGGAAGTGCTGCTGCATAGTTGCTAGTCCTCGAATAAAGGTCCTTGTCAATACCCGAAAATGTAATTGCTGGGAATCCTTGCCAGGAGTAAGTACTTGCTTGCCTTTAGGTCATTCCCACTCATTGCCAGACAGGGCCTTACTGCCAGACCCGACAGAAAAAGAAGAAAGGCAGGTCCACATCAACACTGGACAAGAAGAAAAGAAGGAAAGGAAAGGAAAGAAGGGGATTTCCCCCCCCAAGTTACCAAATAGACAAGAGAGAGAGACAGGTTCATATACGTTGATTCACCATACGTGTTACCTCTTGATTTTATTGCGGACTTGCTTTATTAATTTGATTAATCGCCAGTCATAGCCAGCCAAGCGAGCAGTCAATAAGAAGTCTCATTGACAGGAGGTGGGCGGCGGGAGCTCCCTCTCCCCCTTGAACCCTCCCTAGCCTCCCTAGCCTTGCGTGTACCCTTCTCATCCTCCTTTAACCCCTCATCGCGTGTGGTGATACCCTTTCTCCCTTCCCCCATGAGTTTTTATTTTAACCAAGCCAACGTATTCCGAAAGAGAGCACAGCCCCATCATTCACTGGCGGATCACAGCCCCATCAACTCCCGTACTGCTTAGCTTACTTTATAAACATCTAACCTCCCCGTCATTCACAATATTTAGTCCCCATCATTACCCAGCAGATCATGGCACCATCATTCCCCGCATCCCGCCCGCATTACCCAGTCTCCCATTACCCATTCAGTTCGCATTCCCGCATACCCGCCATTCTCCCGCATACCCGCATTACCCTACAAGTACGCTTTATGTTCAAGCCGCTACAGCCATCATCTTATGAGAGAGGCGTTACAACTGCTGAACCTTCTGCTAAGAGATCGTACCCTTCATATACACAGCTCACGTACCAATAAGATGATACGCTTTCCGTTCAATATGCACCAGACAACATTGGCAGAAAAAGGTGCACCAGCACTTATTAATTCACTTGATGGAACACATCCTCTGGGGTGGGCCGCTTCGCAAGCAACTTATTAGTATTACGGGAAGGCGAGTTGATTCGATTGATTGATAACATATTCGGGGGGTGACAGCACGCATCGGCAGAGGTGGACACCAGAAACGGGATTTATTTATTCAATTGATTGCCAACATACTTCAGGGGTGGGGCGGGCCAACGGACGGATGAATCAATGCCCACCGCCACCTGCCAAGTACACATCACCCAGGAAGGCCCTGGACGTATTCTTTATGCATTTCCGCAGTCAGTACGTATTCCGGCAGTCAGTAAGTTCAATCCGCACCCGCCAGCATTCCCCAGTATGCATCCACGCATACACGCCATCCAGTTAAAGGAGCATCACGCTTCCACGCCCCGGCATCCATCATACACGCTTTCAGTTCAAGCCGCAACTCCCAACATTGGGGTGAGTGGGGCGCAAGCAACTGATGAATTTGGTTGATTCACTTGATTGATTGACTTTACCAATAACATAGTTGGAGCTGGGGCGGTCCACCGGGCGAGAACATCATTTGAGGTGAGGCGGTCCACCGGACGACGGGCAACAGATAGATTCCCGATAAGGTGGGAGGGAGGGACGTGGGAAAAAAAAAATGGATAAGCTCATATATAATGCAAGCAAGTTAACGCAACTAAAGAGGCCTATTTAGAGTGGATACGCTTATGGCATCTTAAGCACCAACGTCGGGAGAAGGCACAAAGTTTTGGTAGCCAGACTTCGAAAATCTCCTCCCCCTATTCGGGAGAGCGCCCTCCGGGTCCTCATTTTACGTTTTCATTTACTTCAATCTCGTTTTGATTCGGTTGGAGGCATATTGTTATCGCGGGTACTCTATTATATTTTTGATTATGAAAAAATTGGCATTTAATGAAGGCTCTCTATAATTCGCAGGATGGAATAGATTGCTGGGTGGGGATACTCAGTTTGGATACTCCGCTACCCCGCTTGGCTGGGCTGGGCTGGGCTTGGATAATCTCCTTGACCGCTATACTCAGCTAATATACTTGGTTACTCAGACTAGATACTTGGCTTGGCTCCCGCTTATAGAAAACAGCCTTATTAAGCATTATCGCCCAATAAAAGCTACTCTTTAGGAGGTCCAAGGCATAAGAATTCCCCCTACTCAGGGCACCTAAATGAATTTCATTCTTACCGAACTTGGCCATTTCAGGAAGGTTCCCTATCATTGGCGAGATGCCTCTGGATAGATTTAGTGATCAGCAAATAACTTGTTTTGTCCAGACACATGGTTGGGTGGACCGCATTTTGAAAAACTCCTCCCCCCTACTGGGAGAGCGCCCTACGGGTCCTAATTCGCGCTATTTTGATTTATATCAATCTCTTATTTAGAAGGGACAAGGAAAAGATAACTCATCGGGGGTACTCCAAATGATTTATTATTATTAAATATTTGCATTTCAGCAACTTTCTCTTTGAATCAACGGAAACACAGCCATATACCCTTTACCCTTTACCCTCGACCCTCGACCCGATAATTTGAACCTTGGAACCTCGAAAGCACTTACCCTACACAGAGCAGGAGTCACTCAATTTGACAAATGATGCATTACTTACAATGCACCCGCTTTTGGTTTCACACGCCTTACAGAGAGAGGGTAATTTCTTTTTTTAATTGATTGATAGATACTGAATGGCTTATTATAGGAGGAACCCATCGGACAGTCGGGTGGCGGGGGACACTTATTGGATAGGAGGTCTTCCGCATGCGTGCATGCAGGAGACGTCTTCCGGGAGAGGCAGTGATCGATTGAGACTTATTTCATTTGATTTTCTGAACCGATGAGTCTTCTGATGGGGCTGGCCGGGAAGGAGCAGCGGCCAAAGGCGACTGATTAGTCCTCTGAGAGGGGCGGGCGTTCCCACCAACAACCAGATTACGAGAAACAGCGTTCCCACCAACAACCGCCACATCTTCTGAGAATGGCGTTCCCACCATTAACTGACAGATCACGTCCCCGTATGAGGTTACATCTACAGAGAAGGCCCTACACCTTGACCCTTCAACTCCTACTCCAAACTCCTACTCGAACCTTGAACCTCGAACTACAACTCCAACTTTGAACTATAACCTCAATACTCTTCCCTTGGCCTCTCCACCTCACCACAGAGCTTATCATTGCCGGGAGCCACTAGTCGCAGGTGTTGATACACTAGCTGGTACTCGCTGGCAGTCCTCTTTCTTTTGAAAAGAATGGAGACAGAAAGAAAGGCTGTGGAAAAGAAATTGATTCATTTCTATTACGCTTTCACTCTATGGACGCAACTAAGTCCTTATTTAGAAGGAAGTAATTATAAGACTTACCTCCTCGATCAGGGATGGTAATTTAGGACTGGGAATTCGGGAAGCACATGGATACTTATTCGGAACTGGGAATTCAAGACTGGATATTCGATTCGGGAAGCACTGAGAATTCAATAAACACTGGGCCAATCGGATTCATAACGAAAAAGAAGCGAACAGAGTATCATTCTGATAGAGGCTCGAGAAAGCTCCATGTCTCGACTAATAGCCTCCCTACCGCTCGAACAACAGCATCGTAAACAACAATTCGATTCCGTATCACTCCGATCACAAAGTTTGTCTCTGATAGTAGTTAAAGAGTATAACACCGGTAACTCGGCATGGTATAACACTAGTACAGAGTAGCTCGCTGAGAGTAGATCGAATAAGTTCAATGGATAACTCGACCAAGCATCACTCTAGTACGGAATAGTTCACTGATAGTTTCTCGAGGAGGCTTAACAGGGTATTTCGACTCTAAATGGTATGTTTAAATCATCGCCTACGTTGTGTGTTTAAATAAATGGCTGGATGGGTGCGAAAAACAAAATATAGATACAGGGTTGGAAACGGGTGAGAAAGAAGCAATAGTGAGGTTCTAAATAAGTAGGAAAGAAAGGACTAATGATGGGTGAAAATAGATACTCCTCTCCACTTGGCGGAAACTGTTACTCCTCTCCAACGGTGGAAACTGTCAAAAGTTACGCTCTTCGGCCAGATGAAATACTTATTAAGGTTACGCTCCTTCACTGGGTATAATACTGGCTGTACTCCTTCACTAAAACCCTGGTTGCACTCCTTCACTAGGTGGAAGACTGATTGCGCTTCTTCACCTGGTTGAGGTGGAATCCTCGCCTCGAAAGAGGTGGAAACTGGAACTAAAATGACTGCCCAAGGGATAGGTGGAAACAGGGAATAAGGTGGGTAAGTATCACACCCATCACGCAGGTTTTATCTGATAAAAGCTCAAGGAAAAACTATTCTCTCACTATCGCAACTCGCTTTCGCTCGGACTGCTATTGGAATAACTCCACTATTGGTCTCGCTAGCGCGAACTATTGGACTATTGGAAGACGGAACCTAACCTACAAGCGTTAGCTAGAAACTACCGGATATATTTCTTGGCAGTAGGATACGAGCGTTAGCGAAGAGCCTTACCTTATTTTCTATTTGGTAAAGGAAGGAGGATCCGCGCGTTAACGAGGGGTGATAAACGGGCGAGGATACGAGCGTGAAGATCGACCATCGGGAGGGAGAGGTACGGTAAGTTACTCTTAGACCGTAGAGAGGGAGAGGTGCTTTTTTAGACTCAACTGCGACGGTTTATGAGAGGTAAAAATCGGTAAGCGAGGTTACGTTAAGTAGCTCGCCCGAGGTAGGAGGGCAAGGTACGAGCGAGTGCTCCCAAATAGGGGTAGGGGCCCTAAATAAAATGGAGGTGGCCGATGAAGTAAAAGTGGTAGATTCTCCTCTGTTAACCTGGCCTTCCTTATAAAAGCTGGTAATTTTGAGTCGGGGAAATACTAATTTTTCATATTTCGCTCGTATAAGCCAACTAATGCTGAATAACCAATATAGATACACTGCTAGCTATAAATGTGAGCTATAGAACTGGCCTTCCTATAGAAGAGAGAGAGACTGGAACCCGACTAGTATGCTTCTGTCCTTTTCACCCAGAATCTGCTTCTATCCTTGTATTATAAGGTGTTATGCACTTCGTTTATTCTAAGTATAAGGTGTTCTCCACTTCGTTCATCCATGGCACATAAGATGTTATCCACTACGTTCATCCATCCCACCTCAACTTCGTTCATCCAGCCTCGCAAGTTCACTTCCCTCATCCGGTTATTCAGGGGAGCGGTAAGAGGCGGTAATAATCCCCAAGAGTGAATGACCTTCCTCGGGCCTCGCCCTTGAGAGCCTCATGTTTAATGTGTCTCTTCCTCTTCCTCACCCATATGATGAGTGAGCGTTAACACCCTCACCCATGAATGGATGAGCGACTTCGTTCCTCTCCCGTTGGTCGCTCAAAGTTCCTATCTTTATATAAATAACATATATAAGGAAGGAGGGAGGGAAGGACACAATCCCGTAGCATGGGGAGAAGAAACAGACATGTAACTCCACTGATATTAGCCCGTGAAAGCATGCATAAAGACAGCATGAAGGAAGGTAAGACCTTGACCCCCTCAAAGCCCAGATTTATGGCCAGCATACAGATCACATGAACCACTCAACTCATTATCACTTTCTTTCTCTTGACCTTGCCAAGCCAAAATGATAGGTCAGGAAATGAACGGCAATTCATATGTTCGGTTGTTAGTAGCCCAGTCCTTGGCTTTGGTAGATTAGTTAGCTGTTCTTTCAAGCGTGGAACTAACGGCACCTGGAATGAATCATAGAGAAAGAGAAATCACGTAATGTAAGAAATAAATAAATAAATAGGGTGTTCTCTCTTTATTATCTCTCTCTTTCACGTACCAGGTCCAACTTGAAAGAGACGGACAGGTTCGCTTTGGTGGGATTTCATTAGGCTCAATGATAGGCATCTTCTATTCTTTATAATGCACTTACGTCGTCCGAATACCCCCAGCATCCACTGTCGGCTACGTTGGGACTTAAGCTGAAGCAGGTAGGGATCAGAAGATTCAAAGCTGGCTTCCCTCCTTTCCTCTATGTGCGTGCTAATTCTGGGTGTTAGGCTCTATATGTGCTAATTCCGCCTGTGGTAATTTAGATTCCAACGTAGAATTCGTGTATCACTGTCCTATGATCAAATCCCATCCTGGATGCGTAGTTCCATACCTCTACGTGTGATTGCATCGCTGCCCTTGTCGTTCGTTGCTTCATGTCAGCTGTATGATCCAAGCGATTGCCAGTCGAGAACAGCTACATGTACATGGTGGGACCTTAGCTTTGCTCACATGGGCTTTCCTTCGTCGTCCCCTCATGCCTTTGCTTCAGTGGGACCTTTGCATCCATTGCTTTGCATTGCTCTGACTCTATTGGGTAGGACCTTTTGCTTGCTCTGTTGCTTGATCCCTATGTGAGTGTTGCTTGGAGAGCTCTGCTGCAACAGGTGTATAGATCGGTGTATAGGTGGCTACTTTACTGGATTTGCTGCTCTTCTCCGGCATTTCATTTCCTAACCTTCAAAACCGGCTGTCCTAACTGACTGAAAGGAGGACTAAACCGGATCGGATCCTAACGAAGTGTCTCTTCCTTCTACTAGTTCTGCAATTTGAGATATAACATCTGACTTTATTCCTCTTACTGGGTCTAGGGTAGGATTCATAAGCCCCACCAAGGTAAAAGCCAACGTGTTTAAGGTCTGAATCCGGGAAATGGACTGCTGTAACCAACTAGACGTAATGGAGAAGACAGACAGGTCTAGTGTCTAGCATCTCAAGGTCCTTCTCCTCAACTTGCTTATAGAGGAATCCATTTCCAAGATGTATCGCCGTCAACACGCCTACTTGACCTAGCCTCACCAGCCCATATACAGGCCCGATCGTAGGTTCCCATCAGCAAGCCCCTTTCATTGGTTTCAAGCTCTACGGACCAGTCTGCTTCCTTGGCACCAGCCTCCTAGGACTTACAGTTTCATAGTATTCATCAACCGCCTTGCCCATACGACCAACTTACCATATGACTCGGTAAAGGCTGTAGCTTCTCCAGCAGCAGTGGGTTATTGTGATAATGATTCTGTTGATCCAGAAGCAGCAGTTGATCCCCCAGGAGGAAAGGAAAGGCCATTTCAACCGCAGCTGGGCAGGAGGGGTACGACCACAGCCACCTCAGCAGATTCTTCTTATTTCCTGTCGACCAAGTAACAAAAAAAGACAAGTGATATCTCCCATCAAGAAGATGAAGGCTCTCGGGGCCACCTTGAAATATTGAAATTACCAGTTTGGCAAAGCCACCTTTGCCTATTGAGCTTCCCACTCATGCTCTACTCCTGCTACTTTAGCTCAATCGACCACTATATAAATATAAACCACTTATGAAGCTGCTACGTATAATGACGCGCTAGCTGGGGTTTCGAAGGATGGAGCAATAGGTCTGACGGGGTCTTTCAAGAGTAGCAGATATGATGTTCTGGCCTGTGGATGATCAGCTCCCCTGTGCACGCTAATGATGGATGGCCTTGGTCGGGTGGGGACCTCCCCTGTGTCCTTTTGCTCTAACCTACTCCCCTAAGTTGGCTCTACTACATGATCAGTAGGTAAGCCCTGACACTTGGAAGGACCCGTAGCTACGTTCCACGGGTGTATTGTTTCTGCTATGAGCTTGTTTCAGTGCACCAGGGGAGAAACTTCGGGTGCTACCACATGCCCTTATCACACGGATGGAGGGAGGACCTGGTTCAACAGTAAGACAGTCAGTTAGATAGCTACCACCAGTTGTGGCATCGTTGGAACTGCCAGCCCTTTTTAGGAACTACAGCCTTACTATAGAGATTGTACGGGCTTGCTTGGGCACTTAGAGCATTCGTATTACCTTTTGTCAGCCTACTGGATGGATGAATGTCAGTTGGACCTACAGCACCAATTGTGGCATCGTTGGAACTGCTTGGATTTAGTCAATACAGCCAGCCAGACCTTCAGAGATCTTATGGGGGTGGGCACTTTTCACTTTAAACCCACCCACCTTTTAAATTAACCATCCTTTATACACTTGCTCACTTACCTGAACTTAGAGAAGAAAGAGATTGGACGGGCTTGGAAATAACACACTTCCTGGATTCATACTTAATGGGCGATTATTTATATACGTGCTTATTGAAAGTTATAGATATGGGTGCCAGTCTTGGAATCCTCTTGAGTGAGACACTTATTATTTCTCTTATCCCGCCTTTAGTTTCTTATTATTGAGCACCCCACCTCATCTTCAGTTTAATATGCGAAGCGAAGGGACTTGTCTTCATAAACTTACATTATGGGCGTTAGCACCCCACCCCTCATCTTTAGGACAGGCGGATAACCACAGTCCAAATAGACATGGCCCAAAACGCGGAACCACCATAATCAGAATTCCCGAAGCCTGCTGCCGAAACTGAATCCGAATCTGATCATGCATGCCGCCCCCCAATCCTCTCTCTTCATATTCTCTCTCAAGGTCGGATTCTTATTTCGTCACATGCGTGATTTTCATCCTTAGACCTCTTCTTACTCTCTGGGTAATCATCGGCTTATTGTCCGTTTCCCCTTGACTTCTGGTCCGGATTCTTGTTCTGCCTGCATGATTCCCTCTTCTCTTATTCTCCGTTCGATTCGGTTCCCCTGCCGCATCTGCTGGGTTATCTTCCATACCTTTACCTCGATTTCTCGCCGCTGTCATATCGGTATTATTCACCGTACTTTGACTTTGATTTCTCGTTGTCAGGCTGGTTGAATTCCCTGCTTGCTGCTGGTTCTCGTCGACCCCCGCCGTGCTCTTATTCGAAGCCGGAGCAGCCTATTCCTAACTGTGCTCTTTCCTGTTATGGGCCATTGCCTTTAGATCACTGTTGATTGGCCGGATGGGAGACAGGAATTGCCGCATCAGGGAGGGAGGGGGGCGATGCGAAGAAATAGAAATAAATAGGAACCCATCCCATATGGATATGCAGTTGTTGTTTTATCTCAGGAAACTGGTTCAAATCAGAAATACTAATCGGCGGATCTGTCCTAATCAGCAGCAGCAGATGAAAGGAATAAGAAATAGGTGCTCTATGTGTCAAAAATGTTGTATCAGCAGCAAGCATTAGTAGTATGTATCTGTATAGTAGTAATAGTAGTAGAAGTACAAGCATGTGTAAGTGTAAAAGGAGAAGGAAGATGTTTAAAACTATCCATATCATGACAAAGAGAATTATCAATAGAAGAACTATTCTTATCCTATATCAAGTCCTGTATCAAGTTCTGGAAATGGAAGTGGAGATGTATCCAGTCCTGGAACTATAGATGTATCAAGTCCTGGAAATGGAGATGAAGATAAGAAAGCAAGCGATAGCGATCTTTAACCCAGCCCACTTATCTTATCTTATCTTGATCACTGCGCATGGCACGATCCTTCTCTATATGTATGTCTCCGTTATTACTATGTATATATATACATGGGCTTTAAATAGGAGGACGAATGAATGACTGGGCTGATAGGGCTTTAAATAGGGCTCAAGGGATAACCATAAAAAGGGAATTAAGGGAATAAAAGAGTGGATGGAAGGAAGGAATCACCTTACATGCATTAAATCAGCGATTTTACTAAAGACAAACTCGAGTTCGGGAACCCAGATGGAAAATCGCCTTCGGAACCCGGATCAACGAAATTGTTCTTTCTCAAAAGCGCGTTTAGGAGGGTTTTCGATCGACCGGAACAACCCCACAATCTCAAAACTTGCTTTTCGGCCCCAGATAAATATTAATAATTTTGGGTGGGATAACATAACGTCTTTTTGCCTTGCCCCCTCGAAGCTCTCTTCAACTGCCTCTATCTCACAAGCTCGCCCTCACCCTCCCTTCTGATATTCTGGTCTTTAGAGCATCAAGGTTCTTCACGACACCAAGACCAATCATATTTATGTGGGTGGGGAAATGAATGGCCAGGCAGCTGGCTGGGATTCTTGCATGAAGCTGGACGGTTAGGGCACTTATTGCTTGATCGAACCATAGATAGCCCCTTGCTCCCCATTACCAATTGCTGGATGGCATGCATGGATGCCCGTCTTACTTATTCTCTTTAGGGATGGCATGCCTGTGGCATCGTCTTACTTCTTGCTGGATCGGGCGAGGGAGGGGCATATATATTCTCGAGGGAAAGGGCTTCGCGCTCGCTCGCTACAGCATCTTTTATCGCATCAATCGAATCAATCGAATCAATAGGCTTCTTGTCCCATAATTACCGGCGGCATTGTCGAAGGTTGAAAGCATAGCTAGACAAGACACTTAATTCTCCTTAATGCTATTATTATATTATATATGTAATTACCATAAATGCATCTCGCCTATTAAACGTACTTCGTCCAGTCAACCTACGAGGGCAGTACTTACTAGGAACAGACTCAGTGAGAAACGCTTTGATAGAACACCTTCGAACCGACAACGTGTGTATGAATTAAGAAGCACAACAAACATCCAATAGGATCCAATCAATATCCCTGCTAGTGGATCGGCGGGCAGCGCCTTCACCATGCAACAATGGGTTTCAAGCAAACAAACGTGACCAGGCTAGCGGATCGGCAGCTCATCAACAGCGCCTTCACCATACCGTGGGTTAACAAACGGCACCGGGCGGGGCCTTGTAAAAGGGGGAAATTCAGTAATCAAAGGTGGCCTATAGTGATGGTCAGTTGGGTAGTGAGGCAACTTGTTGTTGTCCAAGTGGGAATTTGAAGAGTGGGAAGGTGGCCTGACCTTAATCCCAAAGTAAAGAATGCAGTGATACCTCACCCGCCGCCATGCTGTTGTATTAGGAAACACGTTATGCCTTTTCCAAAAGCTGTTCTTCACAATCAATATCAACTTGGAAATGCACGGGGAAGTGGTACCCACATGGATAGGGTCATTCCTGTGCAGAACAACCAGAACAGAGGAATTGGATCAACTTTCGACTCTATAGGGATTGGCATGGGTGGGGGGATATAGAAGGAGCTTAGTCAATAAATTGATTAGTCCATAGATGCCAATTGATCCGATGCTATAAATAGATATAGAGATTCCGATTGATCCGATGGGTGAAAGCGGTGCAGAAACGGAACGATGCCCCCATTCTAGTTAGCCCCGCCTGCCTGAATAATGCAAGTATATGGCGGTGATTCTGTCATGCATGCACGAGAGAGTACCTTAACTCAATTACCCTTTATTTACTCATGAATGAAACCCTTTACTTACCTGTAATACGAGAACTCCCTACCCTATAGATATATCACTGTGGTAGCAAAGCACCTAACCTATGGTATGGATTAGATGATACTACTCAGCGATCGAAGGATAAGCCGATCAATGGAATGACCCTAAAAACGAGTGAATAGCCATTTGATCGAGTTGTAGGGTTGGTCCCGCCTGCGCCCTGACGTACCTTATCTCTTGATGTCAAAAGGTTATCGATCCGCCCGTGGATAGGTTCCCCCGTCTCCCAATCTGCTGCCCCGGTTCCCCCCTCAATTGAGAGATGCCGCCGATCAATAAATAAATTACTACAAGTAGGATGGGGATGCTTACTTGGAAAACCAGTTGCCGGTGTCAAGTTCATATCTTCTTGGGTGGGTATTCGGGTGTAAAGTAAAGTCCTGGCTCGTGGTATTTTGAGTGTGAGTATTTCTTTATATTGAGGCGCGTAGCGTTAGCGAACGTTAGTCAGCAGTAACATAGTCAGTAACATAGTCCCACCTTACCATTGGATACTGGTCATTATTTATATACGATATATGCATCGAAGAAGGACAAAATGTAGTTAGAGAGGCTGCCACCAATGCCACAATATTTCCTAGCTCCGCAGGAACAAGTCTAAAGAATCTCTCCTTCTTACGCCCTTATAGCTTGGGTACTTGTATTGCTTGCTTGGGTGCTGGTCCCACTTAGTTAGTTATCGACCAGTGGGGGCTATCTATCACAGTTAGAAGCGCGCAGTTCATCCTTGTGCCCTCCTATCTCAAGCAAGTGTTCAAACCCTTTCTTTTGGGATTAAGGCGCCCAGGCCAAAGGCTATGGGAATTATGAAATGAATCAAGTTTCCTATAGCAAAATGTGAGTTCTTTACCCCGGATGAATAATATCTCATTTTAGACCAGAACATGCAACAGAGCGCGTTTTTTATTTAGAACTTGGGAGGGTTGGGATCGACCGGATAAACCCAACAAAGAACAAACTTGCTGGTCGGGTAATGGACTTACAATAGCTTTTGACCTACCAGAGCCCCTCCAGGATGGCATGGCTCGTCGTCTTACTTCTTGCTTGATCGATCGGACGAGGGAGGGTCAATTGCTTCAAATTCCACATTTGGGAGGGAGTTAAGAACATACCCCTATTTATCGATGTGGGTGGGTGGATTGCATGGCTGGAATTACTTATTGCTTTAGGGCATGGCTGGTTAAGGGATTATGGCTTGGAATGGATAAAGCGAGGGGGGACAACTGAGGAATCGGCGGGGCGAGGGACACGCTCATTCATTAGGAGGTGC
>Ga0228600_1000079_pt1 | contig 13716 bp, 10 predicted proteins | sample CRU5metagenome_FD_182730 | JGI IMG/M metagenome (GOLD analysis project Ga0228600, IMG submission 182730) | Spruce roots microbial communities from Bohemian Forest, Czech Republic - CRU5 | ecosystem: Host-associated > Plants > Roots > Unclassified | place: Czech Republic: South Bohemian Region... | reverse complement strand
CAGATCTAACGCATCTTGGATAAACTAAAGCAGGAATAGATGGCCTGCCCCCAGCTCTAACTAATCTCTCTACTTTGCTATCACAGGAGTAGTTTAATTCCCTGCCACCCGGTGAAGAACTAATAACTGCTAGCCCGTCCCTCCTTTCCTTAATCTCTGTTGGCATGCCCGACAGAGGCAGTTGCCGCCCGTTCGCTCGGTGAGCAACTCGAAGAAAAGCCAAGCATAACTAATCTTCGATCGGATCGAGTCTCATTTCCATCACCGGGTAGGTCGTTTCTCTCATCAGCAGCTAAACGCGGGCGGCTATCCATCGTCCGGGTATAAAGGTTGGAAAGGAAGCATGCGTTCAACTACTCATGGGATTGAATCCCGTCTACTAAACCTTTCCAGGCGGGATCTGAATGGGAGGAGGGACCTTTTGGCATGACAATGAAACAACTTCACTCCCTCCCGATTGGACGGGAGAACTACTTGATGGAGCCATCTCGGATCGAGCACTTGCGGCGAGCCGGGTGCAGTCATTTTTCCCATTCCGGTTGGACATCCACCATGATCGAATTCAACAGTTGGAAAACAGTCTTGCTGGTGCCGAAGCGGATTACCAAAGCTTTACTTCTTCAAACTGAACGACTGCTTCTTTCTTTCTTCCAACTAACTACCTATTAAAAGGATAATGACAATTATAGGGTTGATTATTTGATCTAGGGTTGTAGATTCATTTAGGTAATTCAATTAGGTCTCAACAACAAGTAAATTATAACAACGAATTAACAAAGGAAGGTAAGCCAACTAGGGTTAATTTACTGATCTCCTTGGTGAGCTAATTAACTTCAATGTTTAAGTATGAAGACATAGATAATAAGGAAGGATTTCACCTAGAAAAATGATGTTGTAGGTGCTAAATTCTCTTGGGACAAAGATGATAGACACCACATGCCTCCATGAGAGGGGTTCTCCACTCGAATGAACCTACACATGCTGCTACACTTTCCTGCGAAACAGACTTGATCCTGATCTCCAATACAATGAAATAAAAACACCTATATTATATCTACCATATAAATAATGAAACAATGAAGTACTGTATGGTGACCCAAAGTGCCCTCAGAAAGGTAGAACTTATCTTTCCCTAGCTTGACTAGAACCTCCCTTGAGGTAGAAGGGTTTCATTGTCCAAGGTGTAGGAGGGAACTAGGTCAATGGAGACACCCTAGGACAAAGCAACAAGCCTTTAAATGATAAAAAAACCATACCTATAGAGGTGTTAGAGATGATAAAAGCAAGAAACACAAGGGCATAGAAGAAGAGTTAGAGAGCTAGATCAAGATTTGATGCCAAATCGGTAATGTTCTTGCAAGAGATTTTCATGAATGGAAGAGGAAACGAAGAGAATCCAAGAGGATTTACAAAGAGAATAGCGATATAAATAGGAAAATAAATGACCTTAAGGTTCAAATTAACATTAGGCTGGTCATTTGCCAAATAATTGAATACGGAGGAGTAGTACCGTGGGTTTTGACTGAGTACCATTGGTTTATCAACCCATAACACAATTATTTTCCCTAAATTAAACACTATGTTCCATGAGCCACAACTTAAAGACACGGTGCGACCCCTAAAACTTGTGGTTCACTTGCAGAAATATGAAGGATTAAGGAAAGTTTGACCCCATGGACCCCCCTTTAAGCAACCAAAAATGGATTTTAGTTTTCGAGGACACAAAATTAGGTATCCTAACGAACTGTGGCCAAATAAGGGGCTCAAAGCTCCCAAAAAGTGGGTGAATGCCCCAAATTTACACCCCAAAGGGTCTAACAAAGAAAAACAAGCAACCAAAGGTGAAAGAAAAGATGAGAGGAAAAAAAGGGTAACCCTACCTAAGCACTAGGCATCCCAAAAGGTCGTACATCTAGACTAAGGGAAGGTGACTCAAGGGAGAGTGGTCTAGCAAAAGAGAGCCTTCGTAATGAAGGATGAGAGGTCACCGAGTCATCATAGTGTGGGTCACACATGGTCAAGGCACATAAGTAGGCCACACCATGACACTTCTAGTGGGTAGGTGTATGTGAGTAGTCAAGTGTTAAATCCATACACTACACCTCCATCACACCTTCCTCTCTCCAAGCCAACTTGACCATGTTTCGTTCAAGGGTAGCTGCTTTCTAATTTGAGAAAGAAAAGGATGTCCTAGAGTTGAATACAAAATGAAAATATCTTCTCGAATCAATGGAGGATTATAAGGAAAATGCTTTTATATATTTTATGGCATGTGCCCATCTGCAAATGCCTTGATGAATGGATTGAAGGAAAATGAACCTAGTCTTTTATTATTAATTTCTGCATGAGGGGATTTTTCATTGTTTATGTCAATAGCCCCAATGATAAGATGTGTATAAGATAAAGGCTATGTAAACCCGAAAGAAAGTATGCACTAGATATCGAATCTAAAGGTGGGTGGATCTTGAGGAGGACGAATACGAGATCTATCTTGATTGAAGGTCTTCGCGTGTAGAAAATTGAGTAATAAGAAGCCTATGTTTGTTTGCCGCGTAGATTTATCCCCACCCTACCAATAGTAACCTCCCTCGGGCACTCTCGATAAGGAATCTAAAGAACTCAATATGGAAGACTGGCGGGGTGCTTCTTTATAAAATAAATCAAACAGCTCCGTGGAACGAGCGTTTAAAGGTGCACTCACTATCTATGATATTCCGGTACGAAGCATTTTACTCCTTCGGGTGATTCGTCATTTCGTTCGTTACCTAGAACGAATTCAGGTGGGTCGAGGGGCACAGATGAAGCCCTTGATTGTGCTTTCCCGAAAGCGACTACCCATTACATATGATGCTACGAGAGATGAAAAAGAAATTGAACCTAATGGATGGGGCAAGCCCCCCAGAGGTGCGTGCGGAGAACCAACCCTGCGATGGCCCATACGGCTCGAGTATCCATCCTGCAATGCCCCACTACGGCTCTCTCTATTATTTGGGCTCATTCACCTGCAAGGGGAACACTTGACTGACAAATAGTTCAAGGCGATAACTTGCTGGTTCCCTCTAAATATTTATATTGATTGCCCAGGGTGGTTCAACTGAGTTCTTACGGTTAACCTTCGTTCGGAATAGATATTGGAGTCATCGGCATCGGATATGAGGAGGATGCTGCTTTTCCTCCCATGAATATCATATTGATGGAACATCCGCGGTCCTTTTATTTCGTGGGTTCCCCCCCTTTTTTTATTGGGTGAAACACTGGACCTCCTCAGTGAACTCAGTTACCTTTAGAACCCACCTGACCGATCATACATAGTTCGGACCTACCTAATTGCACAGGTCGGTCGGACCTGAACAATAAATCCATCAATTCGGGGTAGCCATCCAGAAAATGGAATACTACAGAATCCCCTCAAAACGGATCCGACAGTAGTTGAATTCTACAGCAATGGATTAGACTCAGATTCCCCTCCTTACGCCATGAAATTACTATAAGTGGAAATCGAATCTGAGGAGCAAAGGCCTGTTCAAAAATAACAATGGGAACTGAAGTTGAACCCACAGTTGACGCTGAAAAGCCGAAGTGGTTCAACAGATGTGACGAAGCATATGGATTGTTGTGTCTTTCTGTATCTCCCGATCTCCTTTTCCACAAAGAAGCCAGTCACCCAGTCAAGGAAGCCAGTCACCCGGTCTAACGGTACGGTACGGAAGGATATTCGGTCAGCTAAGAAAGCCAGTCACCCAGTCACCCAGTCAAGGAAGCCAGTCACCCAGTTTCACGGTACGGTACGGCCAGTCTTATGCCCCTCATCTAGTGCCCGTTAGTGCCCGTCCTTGATTACTCGTTCCCATTCTTTATCCCTTCTTGATGAACTTAGTGAAGTGGGACTTGATGAACCTAGTCTTTATTAACCTTACTAACCGGCGAAGACCTTACTAACCGGTACTGCTCAACTGCTCACCTGCTCACCTGCTCTAAATGACTTGATGGGGATTGTCTTTCTTGGGCTTGGCCCAGGCTATTCCTCAGGCTCAGGCCCAGGCTATTTCTCGGGCTATTTTCCAGGCTATTCTTCAAGCTATTTCCCAAACCCTCCTCATTTCACATTTTTCCATGGTAAAAACCTCTCCCATACGGTCGAGCGGCTCCTATCCTCGCCCCTCACCCTCGTACCTCGGATGAGCGCCTCCGGTCCTAATTTGGATGGGTCCGATGAACACCAATCATCAGGGCACGTAAATGGATTTCTTTCTTTACTGAACTATACCTTTTATAGTGTTTCCCCCTTTGCTAGGAGGTCAAAAATAGCAAGTCTCATCCCCAAGACCAGAAGGTTCTACCAACAGTTTGAATCCCACCAACCCTTTATATCTCTAGCTAGTAGTGCAGCAGAAGTAGTTCAATCTCTGTTCAATCTCTCTAGTTCTAATAGTAATTTAAGCCTTATAGTGATAGTGTCATAATAGTGAAATAGAATCGAAGTTCCCCGAATCCATGGTTGGGTTGGTCCAGAGAGGAATAGTATATATTCCCTGTAGTGTAAGTAGTAGTGTAAGAACTACTAGTTTAGTTGTTTCTGTAAGCTATACTACTTCTTGTAGTAACCAGTCTATTATAATAGGGGGTAGGTATCCATATTTATTCTTAGATCGTCGGCAAGGAACTCTTGGCTGGGACCTACTATGATAAGAAAGAGATTCATAAGAAAGAGATTCCTGGAGAATCCAGTGGGAATAATTGGAGCTGCTCTAATCTGCTATATAACCCCCCCCCCTAGGCGGCTACTACTCCGCTGCTACTAGTAGTATCTCAATCAATTCAATAAGTAATAAGAGTGGTAATTCCACATTATCCTGTTAATTCATAAATATACCTATAGATTGGGAAATGGGACTAATCCAATGGGGATGGGTTTACTACGGAATTGGAGGAGATACTTAGTGAGATGGTTCTAGGTAAACCTAAAGCACTTCGGGTTATGAATCAATAACAGGAAGTGGGTCCACTCAGCCAACAAGATAAATTGCTTCTTAAACTATGGGTTCTCGAATTGGAAGGGGTGCTACTGGATATGGAACTGGATATGGATTTGGACGGGATGGTGGCTCAGCCCCTGTATCTTCCCCTTGTATCTTCACCTGGATCTGCGACCGGTACATTAACTGGTTATGGGTCCACTTCAATGGGTTCACGGTCGCTCAATTGGTGCTGTTTCCACCTATGCTGCCACCCTTGCTTCCCCTACCTCCTACTGCCTATGCTTCTGATGCTGGGACTGAGCCAACAAGGTAAGCTGCCTATACTTTCGCTCCCCGAACCGGGTAAACTCGATCTCGGTATGCACATGAATCTTCGTCACTCATGGAACTTCACTCACGGAACTATAGATAGGGAGTTGTAAGGCCTTGCACGCGGTAGCTTCGTATAAAAGTGAGTGAAAGTGGGTCATATAGGTAAGTTCTTAGAGAAACTCCTCAATTAGGAGATTATACGTTCTATTCGTTCTTCAGTCGCCAGTGGAGCAACTGATTAAGCGCTATAGGGAGTGTGCCTCCTAAGGTCCTTTTCAAGGCGACCCAGCCATAAGATATCATAAAGTACAGCGCACCCCGTGAATGAGGGCCAGTGTCTCAATAGGATGCATGCCCTCGTCTGTTCGTTCGCTGCTTAGTTGGGTGGGTACTTCCATCCTAGAAGTCACGTTCCGGCTATTGGTTGTGTTCCTACTAATGATTGATGTTCCAGCATTTGGTTGTGTTCCAAGAAGTCTAGTTCCCACATTTTATCGAGTTCCAAGATCCTGCTGTGAAAGGTCCTGTTCCTAGAAGAGATGTTTATTTATTTACAAGTGTTCCTACAAGCGTAGTTCTTACATTAGCGAGTGTTCCTACTTCTGAATATGTCACTATTAAGGAAGGGGGTAGATGCTCTCAATGCATGGATGAGATTATCTAGGTAGAAGCAGTAGAGAAGCGGTAGGTCAACGTGTAGTATAGAAAAGCACTCCCACAAATCCATGTGTGTGACCGCGATATGTGTACTACAGGTGGAACAATAAAGATTCCATAAGGCTGAAAAAGGGAACTCTCACCAATAGGCCTGGACGTATAAGGTTCACTGCTAGGTCTCCTGTACAAGGCCCGCTCCGGATATAGGGGGTATGGGACACACAGTTACGGATATATAGTTCTTGACAGGTCATGCACGGCCCAAAGACGGCCTGCAATATGTATATTTCTGCACCACCTATTGATCAGAATCCATGTAGGTAAAGCCTTTCGGTCGTTGGTGTAAAGGTTATAGGTCAAGGCATATCATAGTTTAGGCTGTAGTTCAAGGTCTACGGTTAAGGCCGTAGATCATTCCGTACCCCCAACCACCGCAGTAGTGATCCAATCGTCGTAGAGCAAAGCACAGCAACTCCGAACACTTCGCATCAATACCTATATATTATGGGTCCGTACAAGCTATATGGTCCATACAAGCTATATGGTCCGTACAAACTATGGGTCCACGCAATCTATGGTACACATCCACGTACGTACAATCTATGACCAAATCCACGTCTATACCAATTACAATTGGTGCTTATAAGACTCGGTTCACATCTAGCTTTGGATCTGATGGATACGCAATTGAATATGCTATGGCTCCTTCTGGGTCTTGACCTGAAACTCTTGACTATGGCTCTCAATCCGGCAGGGACGCTTAGCTCCGATTCCACCTAACGCCAGATGAATTGGATCGCAAAGGTGCGGAGAGAGCAACTGGGCTATAGCAATGAGAGAAGCAAGGCTAATCAATCAATGCATGTATGGCTTATGAATCGGATCAAAGGTACGTAGAACGCCTTGTTCGACTTGACTGGACTGGGCATGGAATGAAATAAAACGTGAGCGAGACCTCCCCGACCGACCATCATGTAAGATAACGCGAGACGCCGGAAAGAACGAACTACCAGAAGGAAATAACCCACCTATATAGCCAAAGGTACGGTAAATACAGGTATAGTCTCCTAAGCACCCTCTCCTACGCTCTTGTTGCACGGGTCGGGGGAAATGAATGAGGCGGGCGTATACCCTGTTTAGAACCACTAGTTTGAAGTCGAGATTTAGACCCCGAAGTAGATTCTGTTGACCGAGCAAAAGCACCCGTTTCAAAGCCAATTGTTGAAGCCATTGATATATAAGTAGCATATAAGCCAACAGAGACAGAGACAAAGTAAGAGTCCGCTTTTTACCCTATTGATCCGGAATCCTTAGTAGTGGAGTCCCTTGCCCCAGATCCGGTTTAAGGAAATCCTTAAGGTACTACTAATGAAGAGGCGAGGTGTAGGGATCTTTGTTTGAGAAAACTAGGAAGTAAAGCAAAAACATAAAGGAAAGGATAAGGATCTGGTGATAGGTTGGTTCTGGAGGAGAGGCTTTTATCAAATTAACATAACAATGGCTTGCTTTTATCAATCAAAATATCCCAGGCCAGGTAGGTAATTTCACCTTCCCGATATCTATCACCCTACCCTTGCTTGCTGACTTTATAAACTAAAATCTCCTTTTCAGTTTACCTGTTACCATGGGCCCGGGAAGCCAGTTACTAGTGTTATTGGGTCAATACTGGAACCAGACCTTGCAGACCACATCCCGTTAGCCAGGAACAACTCCCTTCTTGATGAGGTAAGTATTAGAATGGCTCCTTGACCGATAAGATAAGTCTTTGAACGAGACTTCTTGATCGATGAGGAAAGTAGTTTAAAATATATATATATATAATAAAGAGAAGACATAACTCCATAGACTATTTTTAGATAGATAGATAGTCCCCTCTTTCTTCTACATTGTAAGTTTCCTTATTGCCGAACGAACGAGGCGTGAATCCATTGATTACCCGAGCGGCAGTACCGGACAAATGAGCAGCTTAGATCTCGTATCTCGAAGGATGGGATGGATGAGCCAAAGGTGGGTTCCCCCTATCCGTTTACAGCAGGTGCGATCTCTACTTTAATCCTGCTGTCGGCTTTTCTCTCTGTGGGTGGTCGGCGTAAAATCTTCTTATCGAGCCTCTAAGACCAAGGTTATCTCCCCCAGTTTACCTGGAGAAGACCGCTCAGTGCGTTTCCATTGCCCTCCGACAGCGAGCGCCCACTGCTTTCTCCTCTTCGGATGTGTAAAGCTTCGGGAATTCCACTTACCACACGGGCAAAAGGTCTTAGTCCACTGGGATTCATTCCTTCCTTTTCGAGAGCTTGTTTACCTTGATCCAGCTGCAGCACTAGTTATTGGACATATATATCTAATTAGAGTATCGGACCCACACCTTTTTGATAGAGTTCTTCACGTGGAAGGACAGATCAGATTCACACTCCTCGCTCACGCCGTCACTCACTAGGTGGGGAATTGGAAACCGAACGATCTGTAGTCCATTCATCATTGAGACTGTGCAGTTTCGCAGCCTTGAGCTATATATAAGTTAGACGCGGAAAAGCAGTCTTGAACGATTATTAATTAGACCGGGTGGCTTCGCTTGTGGATCGAGCTGTTCAACGCTGTTCCTGCGGTCCGTTCAGTCTCCGGCGGTTCGGGGTGCTCCTACTACTGTTCATGCAACTAGAGGGGATCCGGAAGCATCTGTTCTGGCTGATAGGGATCCTCATCCTGCTAGGTTTGGGAGGCTAGGGATTCTCGTCCTGTGACAGTTCAGGTTCATGTGGTTCGGGCTGTTAAAGATGCTGTTAGAACGGTTCGGGCAATAAGGTCCGGTCGGCCTGCTGTTCGAACTGTTAAAGATGCGGTTTGATCGGGGCTTGCTGTTCAAATTGTTCACGCGGCGAGGGCATATCCTGTGGCTAGGGGTGACCTTGGATTTCGCGTTGTTAGGGGTGACCCTCACTTTATGAGTTTGCTGCATATAGGTGATTTCATCCATCGATTGACGAATGCGTGCTAGCTGATTCAAACATCTATGATGTAGAAAGCACACCACCAAAGGCAAGGCGTCCCTTCGCTTGGTTAACCGCTTAGAGTTGTTATAGTTGTGCTTGACGTAACCATTGATCAAGATAGAATGACAGATGATGGATAGTTCGGAGTTGCGCTTCGGATTGGAATTTTTACCCGTATGGAGATTGAACCGAAGTTTTGCTATCTAGTATACACCCGATAGAAGGGTTCCCCTTATGCCGCTCTTACCCCTTATTAATTACTAAAATTGAAAACCATACGTGCATACCCCCTATATAAGTAGGTCTTCCATAAGTAAAGGGTAGGCGTTGCGCAGTCTTGAACAATTATTCAAGTATTAGTGGGGCGTTTCAAATTTATTATATTCCTAACATTTTCGAACAGGATATTTCCTCTCCCGTTGGTCGAGCTTGCTTGCGCATCCTCTCCCTCACCCATATGATGAGTGAGCGTTAACACCCTTATGGTCGAGTCACTTAACGTACCTCAATTCAAAATGAGAGGGTTTATCAGGATATTTCTTCCCCTCAAATCGCTATGCTCAGGCCTAGTTATCTTTCTATTTATTTCTATAATATAATCTAGAATGAAATAATCCTTAAGTAAGATCCTGAAAGGTCTTAGCTAGCTCTGCTCAGGCAGGTAAGGGATAGATAACCTACACACACAAATTCTGCACGCGCTCATTCCTATCCTATCCTATGACATACTTAGATAACGGGGCAATAGCTTTGCGTTCTTCAAGGCGACGGGAAGAGGAAATAAATAAATATGATGTTCCCGCTCCAGTATTCTGTGTGTAATCATCCGTCTCGGAGAAGGTGCCGTAAGGCCGCTTGCCTGTTAAGGGAAGGAGAATTCATTGCATATATTATGTATTCTAATTCCCTGCATCGTATTAGGTGGGAAATGATTGATAGATAGTGATTTTGTTAGGTTTTTTCGCTAGACCTCCTCTTCGGGAAGCACTAGCTCGGCCGTCCAGATAGTATCTCAATCTCCTCACGAACTCGTACAATCGATGCCACAGAGATGGTCAACTCCATCATCGGATAAATAGGTAAACGAGCGACGATTTGACACCAGATATCTGGAGGTGCGAAAAAAGCTGCTGTGGGAAGCGGGGAAACCATGAAAAAACGACGATTCTTCGTGAAAGTTTTCACAGAAAGACCCTTATCTGGCAAACGGATCACAATTACGGGTACTTGGGAGCATATTGATGAAATGAACGAAATACGAACAGTTGACATAATATGGTCAAAAATCTTAGGTTGTAACTTGATCATGAGCAAATTAGTTGATGTTGTACCCGCAAAGCATGGGAAGTGCCGAACATTGGGAACTACCCGGGAAAGAGTTAGAAACAAGAACGGGAAGAAGCGAAAACCACTTAGGTTCAAAAATTGATTGTATCTCGCCCTTCGTTCTCCGTAGCAACTGGGGATCGAAGGGCACCAAATTTGATAACTTATGGAGGGAAAGACGGAGTAGGAGCATGCTACTGGAGACGTAGTAACACATGTTGAAGAGGCCTCCGTCGATCGTGTACGAACGAAATACGAGTCCAAAGGCAGGGTCGGAGAGGGTTTAGCTGATGGAAATATTGACTCTTCCGGGAACCAATGACGCGTAAACCATGTCGAACTAAGACCAATAAATATCCGAACGGAACGAATTCTAGCTTCTCCCGGAGGAGTTTTCGATGCAAAATTCGTATGATACGGATGAAAGATTCATACAATATTCGCTCGTCCGTCCAGCGCAACGGGCACCAACATCTTCGAGGGAATGGGATACCGGGAAGGGATAACGGGAGGGGAAGAAATAAAGGCGGGAAGGCAGCAGGCTTACGGGTAGGAAGCGGGACGGATAGGAAGCGGGGTAGGTGAGGTATTTAACTAGTCAGCCCCTAGTCAATATTACCTGCTGGGAAGAAAAAGAGCCCAACTCTTAGGACCAATCTTAAGCCATGTCTGGGGTCTAAAAAAAAAAAGCAAGAGGCCCGCTTTTAGGACCGAAGCCATGTCTGGCCCTTAGGAAAGACTTACCTGCTCTTAGGACCAATCCGAAGTCATGTCTTACCCTTAGGAAAGACTTACCTGCTCGCCACTCCGAAGTCATGTCTGGTAAGGGGGAATACGGAAAAAGAGCCCATAGGACCAATCCGAAGTCATGTCTGGTAAGGGGGAATACGGAAAAATAGGTGAATGAAAACTAAAAGAGATTGCGAATAGCTGTGTGTGTATCTATATATACGTAATATGACTCGCTGCCCATCATATTATGTATCTCATTCACTCCCTATTAATGGATATAGATATTATATAAGTAATTTCGCGACAATTGAATTGAAAGGATCAATCCAAGCAAGGCAGGCCTTAGTTAACAAAGAAAGTAGTCTTATCCATCCTAACGAAATGAACCCGGGCCTGGGCCCCAGGGCCTTCCCTTAGCGAAGTCAGGACCTCGGGCAAAATTGGGGTTTGGAGTATATCTATGTATATATATATATATATATTCCCGCAAGGGAAAGAGAGAAGGTTTACTTCTTCGTTAGAGGCAAATTTCTCTAGTTATTTGACTTCCTTATAACTGTTGCAGATAGGGAGGGTTGACCTGCCGTACGAAGGTCCTATACTCCTTCCCTCCATATCACGGTCTTCACTACCTATTTCTCCTGGCGCCCGAGGTAAATACATCTACTTACATAAGGCCCTTACACACACCACACATTCTAGGCGTCTTTTATACAGTGGTACGCCCTATACCTATTATTCTTACTTACTGCTTTGGCTGGCCCCCCTGCTGAGCTCTGCGTCAGGCAGGTCCTGTTTTCACCCGGTAATAGCTCTGCTCAGGTTAAGGCCTATCCACCTCTTCATTCCACCTGCTAGGGGAGTTTTCTGGCGTGAGTGACAGCCTATAGGGTGCTCGATTAAATGAAGGGATTACAATTACCATTCAATAGTTTTTGGGGGCTGATATACGTTAAGGTCCTTGACGGGCGGTGGGGTCTGGGCCTTCTGCAAACGCAGGAATGTACCCGGGAAGAGAGGCCTTTATCTCATCCACCCCAAAAACTGGATCCCCCAAACCAAAATAGTTTACTCATCCGCTAATGGACGGAATGAAGCAGCTTTGCTCCGTTAACTCATGGCCCCACTCTGCTCGTTACGCGAGCTCGAGCTTGTCTAACTATTCTGATCCCGCTATATTATATATAGGGAGGGGAGAGAGATCACGAAATCCACCTATATATATAAGTTTGAGCTGGTGTGCGATGAGCGCCTCGACCATCGGGGAAGAAGAGATTCTCTCTGATACCTCCAGCGAAGAGGATATCCGAAGCTGAGTCACTTTACTTAGCCCCCAAGTTTGGAATTGGAAGTAGAACCTCCTTCCTTTCTCTTACGAATCCGTATCCACTGCAGAGAGGGCGCTAACTCACCCCTTGATTGAGGGACTATTCTTAAAATACGCCTATAACAAAGTATTTACCCCTAACGAAAAGAGGATATGTATGGGAATAAATCCACTTGAGCCCCCGCGCAACAAAGGAATTAGAAGATCTCCGATCAAAAAAGACGTACTTGCATGGGAAACTATGTACGAAGACATGAGCTCCTCGAATTATGGAGGCGTGTAGAGCAGATCGATTTGATTCAAAAATCTAGATGTAGTCGGGGTCAAGGAATTAATTAAGAAACGAGTTGGAAGGTCGGGGTCAAGGAATTAATTAAGAAACGATGTACGCATTGCTATAGAGAAAGTCGTAGAAAACCTAATATTCTTGCGGAGTGCCCTAGAAGAGTTTCATTCAGACAGAAAAACCATGAAAAAAGCTATTGCACCGGCTGGCAGATGTAGAAGGTATTAAAATCCGTCTCGACGGAAATGAAACCCGGTCGAATGGGCGAAGGCCCCTACAATTCGAGCTAGAATTGATTCTTTTTATTGGATGAGAGGTATTCAATTTGGGATCTTCGAGGATGAGATCATTTTCCTAATCTGATCATAGAGAATTCTCTCATATCGAAAGATTTACAATCACCGTGCTATGCTTAGTGTGCGACTCGTTCGAGCTTTTCATTCTTTTCCGGAGTTATAAGAAATAAGGGTTGGTATAAAGAAAAGAAACTAGAGACCAACTCATGGCTTGCTTTCTATTGCCAAGATCCAATAACCAACTATACTATTACCTCATAAACTGAAACACTTTATTCCACGAAATAAAAAAGGCAGGCAATTTAGATCTCTCGTGAAGCGGGGGTAAACAAAAAAGAAGCAAACCAAAATATTCTGATTGTTCATGACCGTGATAAAGCGAATCATCCTGATTCATTCAAGATTGGCAGTTTATGTATGAAGGAAAAAGAGCTCCGAGTTGATGGAAACTAAGGAAGGCAATTCTGTAACAGATGAAAAGAAAGGGGAGGGATCCAATTTAGGAATTCAGAAGGGAACGATCGACTGCATAAGATCATCTAGGAATATTCATCATCCATTGGGGCAATTCATCTCATTGGATGGAGTAGGAGGCGGAGCAAAGAAATACTGGAGTCAATATTCGGAACCCGCCGCTTTTCGCGCTTCCGGGAATGGGAATCGAATCATATCAATGCGATTTCTTAATAGTAAGTATGCCCATGCCTACCTTGGTAAGGATAGATAGTCATTCATTAAGGAAGGCTTTACCTTTCTTTCAGGACCTGACCTAAGATAAGGACCGGCCGGTAAGACCAGGACCAACCCAGGG
>Ga0228600_1000077_pt1 | contig 13873 bp, 8 predicted proteins | sample CRU5metagenome_FD_182730 | JGI IMG/M metagenome (GOLD analysis project Ga0228600, IMG submission 182730) | Spruce roots microbial communities from Bohemian Forest, Czech Republic - CRU5 | ecosystem: Host-associated > Plants > Roots > Unclassified | place: Czech Republic: South Bohemian Region... | reverse complement strand
GGAGCACTATACAAGCTATGGAAGAACCTATCCGCAGTTACCACCTTCTACCACCTTATACTAGGCAGTCATCTGATCAAATCCATAGGCACATCTGATCAAATCCATAGGCACTAATCTCTTGATCTTTCCATCACCCCATTCTTTTTTACTATACTAAAAAAACAATGTTTTGCTAAGCTATCTCTTCACATCACCTTGAGCCTCCTTGTCATAGCCTTAGCAATCCTACTTAGGGATACCCCCCTTGTGTTGGAGAAGAGCCAACCTAAAGTGAGAGAGGGAGTGACTGAGGTGACAATGGTTAGCCCCTCTAAGTTGCCCACTTTTACACATATAAGTTAGAGTTCGGGAGATAACACAACCAAAGAAACTCTGCCAAGTAGGTATGGAAACACCACCACCTCCAAACAGCAACCTCTGCTAATAGCTAATCTATTTATCAATCCACAATACAGCAATACTTCCAAAAACGAAGTTTGAAACCACTGTCACCTCAACAAGATTCTCCACCCGATCTACTCTAAAATCGGTGAAACAATCCATGCACCATGCTTACAAACAAGAACATATGCAAACAAGATCAGAGCAATTACAAAGTTCCCAAACTGTTGTCTAAACAATCTTAGTAAATAAGTCAATTAGACAACAAGACAAGGCAGTGTCAGTAGATTAAACAATAATAAAATAATACATCACCAGTGACCAGTCTTTGTCCATCACACAAATAGTCTATGTAAAAAAAGGATCTCAAAGGATCCAGCAATCATCAAATCGATGCCTGCTACGACATACAAAAGTTCTCAGTCTACATCTCTGTTGGCACTCCTGTTTAACTGCACACTAGTCTTCAGTCACCGGTTTACAACAAGAAGCCGAACCAGTCTCTACATACTTCAACACTCCATCCTTAAACAACTCAGTTGAACTCAATTCAATTGGTTCTTAACAACACATCCTAGTCGATCAGTCGACTAGACATCTCAAGTTGGGCTTACTCATCAATAAACATCAATAGCATCCTCCCTTAAACACAACAGGAGATCAGTACAATAGTTCATAAGGCACACAAAAATATAGTTGTCCCACAACATCTTAAGTATAAACTCAGTCGACCACTCCAATGGATCAACAAGAAGAAAGAGCACTTTCATGTTGTACAGTTGAGAATATACATCTGTAGTAAGTCCTCAAGCACCTGTTCAAAAGCTGTTGCAACCAGTCATCAATCCAACAACGAGAAACCCGAGTATTCAACACCGGTCCAAAATTTTGTCTCTCACGCCTGCCTCTTCAGTAAAGATCTCCAAGAAATTCGATTCCTAGACAAATTCCTCAAATCTCTATGATGATGGTGTCAATACGGCAAAGAACTCTATTCCTGCTAAATAGAAAGTGCAATGCAACCCTGCCAATCAATAACACTATCATCTGCAATAACAGTTTCCAATTCTGCCATATCATTATCAATATTCAACCGACTCAACAAAGCCATCAGCAATCACTTGCTCTTCCTGCAACTCAGTGGGATGACTTCCACCTGCAACAAACAAAATAGCAATCGATGTAGAGCCACCTCTATTTGTCGATGAAATCCCATCATATCCAAGACCTGCTATAGTCAATCTTAGCTCAAGAATAATTGGAACAGCAATACCCTGTCCACTCTTCCAAAGTCCACTATCGGTATAGTCAATCTTACCCAATAACCGGGACCTTATACCTATAGTATGTTTCGCAAAGATAGGATAAATCACAGTAGTAGTAGCCAACAAGGCATGAGAAGGTGCCATGCCATGAACATAATCCTTCTTACAGTTATAAAGGCTACAAGCAATATCATCATATGCATCATCATAAGCATCAACAGAGGAAGTAGAGGGGTTTTCCAACACACCATCAATCTTCTCAACATCAAACTTATTCACAACAATCTACAATCGATTTACTTTTAGTTCAAGAGCCTGTTTGTAATCCCGCAATCCCTGAATAGTCTCATCTTTCTTAGCCATCTGCAATAGCAAAAGATCATAGTCTTATCTTCAAATCCCGGTATTCATCAAACAACCAGACATTATATACTTGAAACGGAGTAGCTTCCTCACAAAGCTCATTAATAGAGAATTGCAAGAATATAGCCTAAATCTCCAATTGGGAATTGGCTTCCTTCAACCCATCAATCTGCTCCTTAAGTCCAGCAATATAAGTGTGAGGGGGGTTTCTAACTTCCTCCTCCAAATAATCAAGTAGATCTATCTTGTCCCCAAAATATTCCATGAGGTTTCGAAAGACACATTCCAAAGTTCTTTCCATGACAGCAATTTTCATAACTCCTTCATCATACTTCTTCAAGGTAGAGGTTGCACTTCATTTGCAACAATACTTGGCTTGCACTACTGCAACCTCCCAATGGTCTGATCTTTCCCATCAATCTCATGATGAAGTAAAGAAACCAGTTTATTTAATTTAGCAATGATTTCTACTTGAGAGACAAGCTTAAACCTTCTCTCTTTCTCTGCACGAAGTCTCTGAAAAGCACCCATATCTTCAGCAAAGGGTACAAAGTGCTTCAAATCTGCACTTAGTCGATTCCGAATAAGTTAACTGTTCTATCTGCTTGTCGATCTTCCGCTAGGTCAGAAAAACTCTTTCCCAATGTTCAGTTGATAAACTCAGGATTTGTTTTAACATTTTCTCCTGAGTGAGCTTGTTATTAAGTGTTTTTTAACTCACAATCTGATTCCACCTGTGCTTGGAAATGTTTGGTCCCCACACCCCACATCCCTACATGTGTACCGGCATTATGAGGGTCCAGAATAGAAATCATACCTTGCTCCAGTAGGGATTGATTCCGCTGTTCTACATCTGTTTTTCAGTATAAAGATTGCCTTCCATCCTCCATGTAGTCTCTTCCTTGTGCACGTGTACCAGTTTCATCTTTTGTTGAAGTTTATTTGCACCTGATTTGGTTTCCTTTTTAGTGAAAAGACCAGCACCTTAGCCTTGCTTGCATTCATGCTCATTCCTACCTTTTCACAAAACAATTCCAAGGCTGTCAAGTGTTCTTGGACGCTGTGTTCGGGTAACATTGTTCCTTGTTTTAGAATCATTTGCAAGCATTGTGGTTTACTATTGGAGTGTTGTTTATGAGTGCATCTTTCTTCTTAATTCGGGTTCTCCCAAGTTCAATTTCTGCATCTTTGGACAGCAAAGGTAGGGTTGCTGTAGCTTGAGCTTTTCAGCCTTGCTTGCCCTTATCTCATATAGAAGAAGGCCTCCCATGAGCCCTAGCTTTACCCCATTTGCCCAATGGAAAGACACTAGTTCCGGTCCACTCATCCATCTTATTTTCTGTAGACTACTGTGACTCGATTCGAGGCACTCTGGACTGATCCAGACGAATTACCCGACCGAACCGGCTTGCCTGGATAGATTGATTCGACTGGAAAGCTTCCAACGCGTGAAACTGGCTTGATTCTCTTCTTGCCTGGCTTGATTCTATAATTAGCCTACCAAAACTACCAATTAGCCTACCAAAGGAAAGTGAAATTCGCCTACCAAATCGCAGATGTTATCGGATGTTACCGGGCCACTCCCCACACCCTGAACCACCCTCCTTGAAGATAGATTCATTGTGAGTTTGCCTACCAAACTTATCTTTCGCTTACCAAAAGATGTTCGAATGCCTACCAAAAGCAGCATTGAAGCTTCTTTCTCCTGGCCTAGATAGATTTATTTTACTGGCGTTATTCTATTCTTGCCTGGATATCTTTCTTGGGCCAGGAGCGTTGATTCTTTCGTCAACTGGGATTGGATCGGTTCTATAGTAACCATAGACCATAGTGACCATAAAGAGAGTAACCATAAGTAACCATCAGTCACCATAGACCATAATAACCCTTCATAGATAGAGTAATTAGACTGAAAGGCCAATCACTCGTGCTATGAATCCGTAACCTAACCTACCAAACCTACCTTCGCCTACCAAGATAGAAATAGTAACCCTTCCCGGGCCCGTAGTGTCTAGATAGATTCATTCTTTCCTCGCTTGTCAAAGCTAGATCTGCTGGGGGATGATTTACTCAGGGTGATTGAGGAGGTAATAAATACTGGAAAAGTTAAACATAATAAGATATGCAAGTTTGGTCGAGCCTATTCAAATTGTTGATTCCCCATAATTGGACACTAGCTGTTACAATGTGACTGGTATTCTGTTTAAGAGGTGAATAACAAATTATTGGGCACTAACAGCACCTGTTATGCTCATGGGTAGTGCCGTTGTGAAGGCCTGTTGAGCTAGCTGTCCTTTATTGTATGGCGAAAACTACATAGCCTAACCTGGAGAAGTTGTAAGGTTGGTGCACCTAACACTTGGTACTACATCCGTATACTTCCCGTTGGTCTTGGTTTAGCTCCATAACGGGTATATCTCGGGTGGTTATTGGCGAGTATCGGGCACTGATGACTTTGCTTATGGCAGTGAAAGCCATAGAGTTAAGGCCTTAATAAGGTCTTTTGGAATGGTTGTAGTAAGAAGCTACTAGTAGGGAAAATATGGGTTGCACCTGCCCCCGGCCACCTGCTTAGACCAACATGGCGAATCGAGTGGAAAGCCTATTTAACTGGACTATCAGATATGGAGAACTGGAAACACTGTATGGCTAAAACATAGCCTCATGTATATGCTCGTTCTGATGGGTTACCTACAACCTCACATTGGAGAATACTAGCTCTCCTATTGTAGTATATGTTCGTGAAGTCACCAACATGGCTGGCTCTATTATCCTTTCGTCCTTATGTGACGACATCCCGAGAGAAAGAACCTTCCTGACATGGGGAATTTTCTTATGGCAAAGTGGCGACCCTCTGAAAATGTGGATATACACTGGTGGCTATTTGACTATTGGAGCAAGGCTAGCAATGACCTTATGATGAGAATAGTGGGCACTTAATGAATCCACCGATCTACTACCTAGGACTCATGCTGGATGTAAGCCGGACTTCCCATGGACTCCTGCTGTTGAATCCATTTCTCATTGTGCCTGCTGCCCCGACTGAACAACCTGATGAGGCCATTGAAAACTCCATATTGCCTGGTAGGTACTGACCAACCTCACTCACTCACTCACTCACCTTCCTGGACACGTGGGAACCTGAAGAGAGCTCTAGTTCCTTCTCCCTTAGTGCAGTCCAGAGTAGTAGTGCAAGGCCAGTTCTGACACTACAGCTTAATAAGATTACGGAACGAAAATGGCTTGTCGATAGAGCTAGTACCGGGAAGTCTGGTCGGCGGCCAGTCCAAAGGGGCTTTACTGGCTTTAACAGAAATGGAACTAAGTGTATGGAATCAGCAGATAGTGTCTACGGACAGGTTAAACGGCTCCATGCGTCGTATATTTATGTTTATGCCAGGATTTCACAATCTAGTCTACTAGCCTATCATAGATAATACTTACCCATATGGCTGCTGCTATGGCAAGGTCTGCTCTGGTTAGGGGTTTCCCGGCTAGGTATTCTTCTCCTCTTTTTCAGGGAATAAAGAGAGACAGGAGGGACTAAGACAGGAACCATGGAAGGGGTCTATCCCTATACGGTAAACTAGATACTGGGGAAAGCTAGTCCAAGAGTTAAGTTAGTTAATGGAAGAAATTTGGAATTGAGTGCATAGAAACCCACGAAACCCACCTGGATTTCCACTGGACGTGGAGGTAGTACCGGCAACTGACTACAGAGATAGCTTATGGATTACCATTAGTTATAATTAGTTATAGCCTATGCCCTATGTTTTTATAATGACCTGACACCAATGATTTGAGGATACAACAAGAAGCTTATTCGCGCTAGAGCAGCTCTGAGAAGTAGTTGTTCATATTTGCTTTTTCATTGGCACATTTCAACCCATGGAGAGCTATGGAGACCACCCGGTTACAGCAGAGTACAGCTAGGAGTCAGCTTCTGAACTTGCCCGCTAAGCGAGTCGTTAATGGAACTTACTAAGGAAATTGACATAAACTAAAGCATCTTAACTCTATCTATATGGGGTAGGTGCTTAGGATCCACACCACCTATTGAAATGACTGGGCACTGTAGGTATGGAACCCAGCAGAGGTCTTGACACTTGAGGTCTGCAACTTGAGGTCTGGACATAGACACGGCCTTACCTGCGAGCAAATCAAATATGGGGGGGCACTTACTTCCTTCTCAGCGGACTTATTGGACCACTAGTTGTTACAATGTGACTGGGAGGGCCTATTGAGACCGGATAGCAATGACCTCACTCTAAGCTTTGGATTATTTCCCCCTTCCTTTGACAGCTAAACTTTTCTATTCCGGTATCACCCCATATGACTGGCAGCTCTGGGGATGTATTACATGGATTCATGAGATGGATATTACCTTACCACTTCATACTGGTGGGACTACATCACCCACCTCCCCAATAATCACCACACCTGATGAATGGCTCAACCTCGCCTTCCTTAGGTGGTAAGTTCTAGCTAATGATGGGCTTATTGGTTCACAGATTGGTTCACAGACAGACGGGCTTTAGAACATATAACCTCTTTCTTTATTGATTGGATTTCGCCAGTTATTACATATCTAATAAAAATGCATTGACCTTCTTTGCGAGCCAGGATAATATTTGATTTATTAATCCACGAACTTCAACTTCAGGACATTGAGTGCTGCTTGCCCAACAACCACTTACTTACTTTAGGAAGGAATCGGAATCGGAATCGGAGGTACCACCATAGCTTATATTTACCCTTACTCCTTCACCTGCCGCCTTACCCCTAGTCACATTCTATGGAAGAGCTTCATGGCTACTAGACTTTCATTTATCGGGTCGGGCTTGAAAGAAGAGAACCTCTTTCTTTATGGGATTTAGGATTCACTCTTATTACGTCTATAATATTGACACTTATTTACTCCGGATTTACCTTCTTTCATTACCCACCAACCGAGCGCAAGGACAAGTGCTTCACACACTGAAACACGCAGTGCTTCTTATGGATGGGATGGGTCGCCGCTGGCCAAATACTCTTTGGAAGTAGCTACTTTGTTACCCCCCGATTCTGGATTACATCGCGGGCGGGCAGAACGGAGCTGGGTAGATGTCTTGTGGTCAAGTGTAGCCCAGGAAGGCACTTTTCTTAGCATGCTCCTGCGAGCAGTAGAGTAGGGTCACAGTATCTTAGCCAAGATATCAGGTTTACCTTTAGCTTATATTAGCTTATCTTGTCGAACAACTGCCGGATGAATGGGGGGGCTTTATTAGGGTTCATCAGAGCAGCCTCGTTGGAATGGACGGGCTTTTTACTACAAGGAGATTCTTCACACTTGGTTGGTATTTTTTAATCTTAGGAAGGGAAGTATGGCATCTATTTACCCTTACAAGCATGCCTTTCCACAAGACAAGTAAGTAGCAGGTATACCATGTTATTAGCCTTTCTATTATAAGCAAGCACCGGAGGATGGATGGTTGAGTTGCTGAGGAATCGCTGTCGTAGCTTCCCCTTGCTCCTGCGGATGGTCCTGATGGGGGAGTACCTTTAGCCAATATCGTTTAACTCCGGATTGATTTATTATGGGACGACATCAGAAAGCCTCGTTGGATGGCTTGAAGGAGGGACGGATGGAACGATTTGGAATTAAATGACATGCTCTCAGGAATCTACTTGCCTTAATAACAATGCACGTTTGATACCGCGGTTTCATATTCCTAATCGACCCATGCCAACGAAGGGTTATATTCTCAGAAACACCCCCTCTCAGATGCTTTTCGACCGGCCGGAACTACCCAACAACCTGGATGCCTGCTCCCCCCACCTAGTGCCTTAATATGCGAGGCGAGGTAGCCCGGAATCACAAATCAATTAGTGAACAGGCCAATCGGGATTTACAACATATATCCACCCCTAATAGATAGAAGTAATGGTATTCTATCATTATAAGCTGATGAACACAACGAGACAAGTTAGACATGTGATCAATTAGGGAGCTTCTTATACTGGTATGAAGCCAATAACAGGTAGACATATTCCATAGCTATTCTACTTGCTTAACCTTTCTATATAATTAAGCTTACTACTATATCCATGTGTTTACATAATCAACACGTAACAGTAATTAGTAATGACATAGTTAAGCTGAGTTCCTTATACGTATTAACTAAAGATCATTTACTACTTGCTTGTCGTCTTAGCTGTATGGGTTCCATGTACACTAGCCGGACTATACTATTAGCCTATGTGAACAGGATGGAGTTCTACGTGACACCACCAGTTCTCGATCCACCGTGCCCAGGAAGGAAACGTGTTCGTGCCAAGTTATCCATAACCTATACTACGTGACCTATACTACGTGTACTACGTGCATAAACTATGTTGGTGCAGGAATGAAAAGCTATAGTCAGCCACAGTGCAACTAGTCAGTACTTTATGGGGTTGACTACTCCTACAGTGATCCAATGGGGGAATCAACAGGGGGAATAATCCAAATATGATCTCGCATTTCTACGTTTCACTTTTCCCATTTGAGGTGATCCTGTTTGTTTGATGAGATGGAACATAGTGCTATATGGTTAAGAACATATGAATCTTACTGGTCTGGTGGCAGGCATCGTATCTTACTGGATTGTGGCATGTACTCTGGTCTGGATTGTTGGCTCTCTTACTGGATTGTGGTATGCCCTTTACCAGAGAACTAAGCTTTATGTAGGCGGCATAGCTTTACAGCTGAAGTCCCTGCTTGATGTAGTCCCGGGGTAAGCTAATTAGCCAATCTCCTAAAATGACAAGTTGCCTAATACGAATGGCACGCAAAATCACCCGAATGGAAAACGTCTACCCCCCCTGACTGTGATTTGCCGAGTAATACCCACTATCTAGGAGTGAAGTAGAATCTTTTTGGAGAGATCTTTTTTCACTGGAGATCGATTAAGACTATAACAGTATACACTATTAATACTATAACATTATAAAGAGTGGTAAACTAGTGGTATTCCTGGTATCCTGGTAAACACTCAATAGGCAACACAGATAAGATTACGAATAGTGGGATTAATAAGAAGAGAGTAAGAAGAGAGTATGTGTGGTGGAAGTGGTGAGAATGTATGTGTTTTTGGAAGAATGTGTTGCAAGGTTTTATATTTGGATGTTCAAGACCGTAACACTTAACACCTAAAAGGCTTTAAAGATCGTGTAACCCCCGTGTGTGTTAATAGTAAGGAAGGTCGATTTCTGTGGCATTTGAAGAAGCCTGCGTGGTTATTTGAAGATTGGCACGAGTCGACTGAAGCATTGACCTAGCTATGATTAAGACTATTGTGAAGACTACAGTCTTGTATGTGCCCTAGCGTGATTTCTGTTCTTCATTGGAGACTGACGCGTTTCTGGTTCACCTAATTGCATTGCAGCTTAGGCCCAATTCTGTGTTGCTTGGTGAAAGGCCGACTGAGATCTGGTAATAAACTGAAGATTCCGGTGCGCAGCTTAAATCCAAGGCCAAAGGGTGGGTTGCCCCAATAAGTAGTTCCGGTCGATCCAAAAAGCCAGCCCTCCAACCCCGATTTGACTAATCAAAGATTGGTGTTTGGGAGTTCCGTAAGGTATTATGCTTCTGGGTTCCCGAACTCACTTTTGTAAATAGGTAACTCGATGACTTAAAGAATTCCCTCCCCTTTTGTTCCTGGTCGTTCAGCGTCCATTCTCTCTTCCTTTCTGCTTGTCCGGTGGCGCAGTTGCTTTTCCCCGTTCCTCTGGCCGGTTGATCTTGTTCCTGTTGTTATCCTTGTTGTTGCGCTCTTCGTGGTCGTCGTAGGGTGCTGGCTTCGACGGGTTCGGTGCGTGCGTGAGGGATGGGATGTCCAGCCAGGCCATAGGTTGTTGGTTTGGGTCAAAGGCCAATGGGTTATTCAATTTCGAGGGAACAACCAACAGATAGCTACCACGGTTACAAGGCAAGTATTGAGATAAATAATCTCTATTGGCATTTTCCCACTCTGAAAACACGATTTTTGCTCGATCTTGGAACCCAACTTCACATCCAAAGTGACGGTTGACTTTGAAAGAATGGAATTTGACAACGTTCACATCAATGGCTGGAGATGGCCTCGCTAGGTAGGATTGCTGCGATTGCTGACTGGTGAGCAGGCTAGCTGGGAGGGATGAAATGGGATGGGATGGGCTTGCCTTGTTGGCTTGGCTTGACTGGACGACTTAGCTTAGATATTCAATGGCTTTGATATATTTCCCTTGTTTATAGCTTTTTATTTCACATATGACTTGCCTTATGACTTGTCTTACTACCCTACCAGAGAAGCTTGAAACCACAATAATCCATTCAACCCCACGCTTCCCTATGAAAGAAAGAGTTTGGAGGAAGGAAGGACAGGTGTTTGTCTCTTTTGCCTCACTAGAGCTCTAGATCATTGATTTTATGCCTAAGCGCATTAATCCTGCCTACAACGCCCGCCTTGAGTTATCGCCGCCATAGGATATATAGAGAGAGGCCTAGCCCCACCCATTCCCTCCTATTTTATTCCCACAAGAAAAGCCGGCCCAAAAGCTAGCGAGTAAAACAACCAGTGCAGTGACGACTTGCCTTATGATAGCCCACCTTTCATTATTGAAATTACCAGATACCAAGGCGTATCCTCCTCCTTCCTCTCAGGCAGGTAGCAGCAAGATTATTCAGGTTATATGGATTAGTAGAAGTATCTCTCTTTTATTAGCACCCCTGAGGGAAGAGCACCTAGCTTCTCCACTCAGCTCCTTGGGCTCACTTACTAATTACCCCAAAACTATTGTTTCATAAAATGCTATTATACTTAACTTATACTTAAAAGATACTTGCTTAGTAATTCTTAGGAACTCCTAGAATTCTCAGTCAACTCCTAACAACAAGCTATGGATCTAACAACTACATTAATGAATCTTCATAAATCCCTCTCCTTTTAGTCGAGCCTGCTTGCGCACCCTCATAAACCACGCATTCAAACTTAGCTACAGTACCTTGACCTGAAGATAACCTGAAACACCGCTTTGAATAGGCTTTTTCTTGCTTCAACTCCCCTGACCTAGACATCCATCGATCCACACTATTCACTTAGGACAGTAATTACTACTTATGCCAGGGTTCACAACACTTTACCCAGGACAGGAAGAACTACTCATGCAAAGGTGAACATCACTATCCCGTACGATAAGGAATCTATTCCTCTATAAGTTCTCTATAACTCTATTCAGCTAGGGGTGAGGTACGAACCTCCCCAACTCCTTACACTCAGTACTCTCCTGTTTACTCATCATTACTTCACCCCTTGGAAGATAGAACTCGATTAGAATTAGCAAACTCCTAGGAATCTCTACCTTATCAGTAGTCTCTCCCTTATGCTCAGGGAAACAGAACTAAATAAGGAATCTAGAACTCTTACTTCCTCGATGCCCTTATATATAGCTTTTTAGTAAAGGTGCCGTAGTTTTGAATCTCTATTCGTGTTCAATGAACTGACGGAAGGAAACGACCGAGCAAAGTAACAGCGTTTCAATTCATAATAGGTATCCACCAGTAGATACATTTTATCTAGGACCAGCTTACTTAGTTTACCAAGCAGCGTTCCCGGCCACAACCCCGCTCAGAAGCCCTCCCCAGAAGAAACCAGAATCCTTGCCAGAGGCAAAGGACCAAAGCCTCATGATGATGAGAATAAAGCTCTCACAGCTCATGCGAGAAAAGGGAAAGGAAAGAGAAACTTTGGTTGGAAACATTCAGAATCAAAGCCAGCTCCAGCCAGGAAGCAGAAGAAGAGAAAGGATCGATCAAAGGTCAAGTGTTTGACATGTAATACATTTGGACATTATGCCTTTGAATGTCCTCAAGGGAAGAGAAAGGGTAAGCAGCATGCATCTACCACTGATGTTGATGATGAGGATGAGCATATGCATCAAAGGAAGAAGACCAAAGAAAATGAGCATGATTCCCAAAAAGAATACTTTTTCATTTCAGCTCTCACAGGGACTATCACCACCAATAGTGATACTTGGCTGATTGATAGTGGTGCTTCTAAGCACATGACAGGGTATCGAAAGGCTCTCACAGATTTGACAGAAAAGGAATTATCAATACAAGTGGAACTTGGAGACAATGCCAAGTATACTGTGAAAGGTGTAGGTTCAGCTTAATTCCAGCTAGAGTCGGGAGATTCTTTACAGATGAACGATATACTATATGTACCAGGTTGAAAGAAGAACCTTGTTTCCATCTCAGCTTTGGAAGACAAGGGTTATCAGGTTGCATTCATGAATGGAAAAGTTATTATATGGCCTAAAGGATCGAGCATGGAGTCAGCAGGTGTGATTGGTGTTCGAGAGGGAGGCCTATACAGATTCTTGGGAAAACCAGTTAAAGCCCTGGTACATTACAGTGTCAGCTTGAATGAACTATGGCACCGAAGGTATGCACATCTACACTATAGAGCTTTACCATCATTGAGAAAGGTTGTTACAGGTCTTCCAGAACTGCAAGTAGAGCATGATGGTATATGTAGAGGATGTGCACTTGGCAAGAATGCCAAGAAATCCTTTCCAAGCAGCAGTAGCAGATCAAAGGGAACTTTGGACCTTATACATTAAGATGTATGTGGACCTATGACAGTGACATCCTTGAGTGGAAATCGGTACTATGTGATCTTCATTGATGATTTATCCAGGAAGACTTGGATATACTTCATGAAAACAAAGGATGAAGTCTTCAACAAATTTCGAGAGTGAAAAGCCGGAGAATATGACAGAAAGGAAGATCAGGGTGCTAAGGTCAGATAATGGAGGAGAATACACCTCAAATGAGTTCCATGATTGCTGCAAGGAGGCAGGAATTAAGAGGGAGCTTATAGTTCCTTACAACCCTCAGCAGAATGGGGTTGCAGAAAGGTGCCGTAAGGCCGCTCGACCAAAGGAAGAGGAAAAACAGGTCCATAGTAGAAGCATCAAAAGCCATGATACATGATCAGGATCTACCGATGACCTTGTGGGCAGAAGCCACCAGTACAGTTGTTTTTGTGCAGAACCGGAGTCCTCACCAAATCTTGGCAAACAAGACACCAGAAGAAGCCTTCACAGGTATGAGACCAGAGGTCAGTCATTTGATAATTTTTGGGTGTCCTGTTTATATTCATGTACCTAAAGATAAGAGGACAAAATTAGAACCTTCAGGGAAGAAGGGAATATTTGTGGGGTACAGTGAGACCTCGAAGGCCTACAGAGTATACATCCCTGGTCAGAGTCAGATTGAGGTGAGCAGGGATGTTACATTTGATGAGGAGATAGCCTTCCAGAGGTCCAGAGAATCTTATATGGAGATTTACAGTGGTGAGAAGGAGGCTCCTAAGGTTATAGATCCAGTTGTTCTAGATGTCCATCTTCCTGATTGTCCGAATGATACTTTAGAGGCAGTTGAGCCAGCCGAGCCAGTGGATATGACTAAATAGTCTATTATGACCAGGAAGAGGCCAGCCTGGCTCCGAGAGACATTACAGGATGCAGAGAGGATTGCAGCTCCTAGAGGCTCTTTCAGAGAGAGCAAGAGACCACAGAGATTCTCGAGCTACATGGCATTGATGAGCCACATCATTGATGCGGAACCTTCCAGTTATGAGGAGGCAGCTACTCAGCAGGTCTGGAAGGATGCCATGGTGGAGGAATATCAGTCCATCATGAAGAATGATGTGTGGGAAATTGTACCGAGACCAGAAGGGAAGCCAGTGGTTACTTCCAAGTGGATCTTCAAAATAAAGCACACGGCAGACGGAAGCATTTATAAATATAAAGCTAGATTTGTGGCCCGAGGGTTCTCCCAGACAGAGGGAGTTTAT
>Ga0228600_1000076_pt1 | contig 13959 bp, 9 predicted proteins | sample CRU5metagenome_FD_182730 | JGI IMG/M metagenome (GOLD analysis project Ga0228600, IMG submission 182730) | Spruce roots microbial communities from Bohemian Forest, Czech Republic - CRU5 | ecosystem: Host-associated > Plants > Roots > Unclassified | place: Czech Republic: South Bohemian Region... | reverse complement strand
TCTACTTGGCTTTATGTAGGAAGTGCCTTTATGTGGAGGTCAGTGCTACAACGATTCTCAATGCAGTACAAACTCTACTCCATGCTACCTATACGAATCTAAGCTCTACTCAGCGAACCTATACTGAGTGCATGAACTATACGTAGTGCATGAAATTTAGACGTTTGTTAGTGCCCAGGAAGTTGTTTGTACCCACCAGTTTACATCCCCCGTGCCCAGGAGTTGGTCGTGATTGTACGTGCTAAGGAGTTTCCGTGCCCAGTTGGACGTTACCTATTGTGTGTGCCCAGAAGGTCATTAGGACCCACCAGTTACTATAAATACCCAGTGTCCAGTTAGACGTGCCCCATATGGAGATTGTGTACGTGACCAACAGTCGCAATACCCCGTCCCAGGAGAAGAGGTGTAGACGAGTTGAAGGCCCAGTTGAGAGTGAACAAAGACAAGTGTTAATTGCTTGCTTTCTTATACTTTCCCGGGAGTAAGGATACAGGGTTGCACGAGAGGAAGGAAGGATATGGCGTTGGCAAGGGCAGAGAACCAACCAACATACGCGATGGCAAGCTTGGCGATACGGAACAAGTGGGGAAAAAGCAAGGGCTTACTACAGCTACAAAACATTCCCCTTGAACTTACCCATACGGAACACGGTTCCTACAGCTACGAACTGCGAGGGGAAGAAGGGGGATTCTGCTTTCGATACAAGAGTTGATGCAAAGTGTAATTGCCAAGCATTGCCGGTAGTACTTGCCCTATGGTAAGAGCCGTAGGGAATTGGGTAAGCTGGGATTGCTTTCTTTCTTACTTGATTAGTACATATTACCAGCCCTAAGGAATAGCTTCAAGATTCGTTTTTGTACTTGCCCTAAGGTAAGAGCCTTTGTATTATGACCTATGGCCCCTGGTCTCATGGAATCCCTTATGGAGCCTTAAGGTAACGGTAAGAGCTCTAACGGGACCGCTACTTGTAAGGTATCTTTTTCTTCTTTGTCCCCTTGCCCTAAGCGAGAGGAGAGGACAACAGCTTCAGTCCCAATAGCGAGAGTACACTGCCTCTACGACAGAGCCTACGGAGCTAAGACAATGGACTACGAGACTGCGAGAGGAAGCAACACATAGAGCGAGAGGACCACAGACATTAAGTGAAGGATACTAGCGATAAGGCCCAGTCCGCGTAAGGAAGGAGGGAGGACACCTGCGAAGGACACACAGTACGCTTTCTGTTCAATCCCCAACAGAAAACACTGTCACTCTCAATAAAATCTCTCTAGTACTAAGAAATAAAATAATATATAATATAATCCGTATAATACGAGATAAGAGATATAATATTCTCTCGAGAATAAAGAATAAGTATAATACTCTATTTGTTCGGAGCAGGCACAATGTGAGGGTGCACCAGATCTAAAAAAAACTTCTAATTTGACCTTTTCATTTAGACCTGTACGTCTTTGAAATCACAAGAGGAAATGCAATACATCCCGGTAGGAGATCCCAATCAAAGTGAATGGAGGCAGTCGATGCTTAGCTTATTGTTTAATAATTACGTATATAACACAATAACAGAGTTGTTACTGCCTCTGTTAGGAAAGGAATATGAGGAGAGGGCAAGCCCCCCCGTATGCTGGAGCCAGGGAAAGAGAAATAATAAGAGGGAAGAGCCCCCCCACCCAATAAGTAACTTAGGAAGATTCGAATATAGAAAGGATTTCTCTACCATCCACCTATAGATAGTTAACATGTGTTCTATTCCAAAGCTCATATAGCCACCAAGCGCCCACCCACGCTAGAGTAAGCCAATACCTCATTCTGATATGGCCCTGGTGTCACTGTGACATATAAACTAATCCCCAGGAGCTCACTCCTTCCACCCAACCCGGATTGTTCAGGCAGGGATTTCTCGAGTGGGATAGAGAGGATTTATGGAGAGGCCGAGGTTGGGATAAGGTTGTTTATTTTCTATATAGTTTTCTATACGGCCCCAACCCTAGACTATCCTACCCACCCATCTGCTATATATGTTTCTTATAAATGGCGGTTCTTTTTCTCAATTCATCATAGGAGGCGCGGGAGGTGGGAGAAAACATGTTCACTATAGAGCGTAGTATATGAGTAAGCACAGCCTTTTGGAAAGGGTTCAATTAGAGTCCAAAGATAGGTTACACAAGTTCGCCTCGCATTATCACTCATTATCCAGTTGCACGTATTGCACGTAACCAAATCATAAATAAGCAGTATAGCTCCCTCCCACCCGCGCCCGGACCCGTCTGTCTAAGGTTAGGAAATAGTGACGGGTTCTAGTATATAGTATAGTTTAGAAGCAGTGTTGCGTACCCCAACTATTCTCTTTTGGGGCCGGCCGTCTTTAGTTTGAAGCAACTTCATCCAATTAAGTGTGAAAGCAGAAGGAAATGGTTCAAAGTAAGTGGTTCTTGTTCTCCGGGGCGGACTGGATTTCCTTTGGGTTGATTGAAATGAACCGAGCGGCTCTGGCTGGAGGAAAAAGAATTCTAGGTGCGCCTAGTAAACTTAAGGCGGGTGGGGAGAAAGAAGGGAATGAAGGACCTCTGCAGCAGACCTTTTAGCTTAGTAAGTCGGATGGGCCGGCTTCTTCATTTGGCTTTGTTCAGAACGACGGTCAAGGCGCCCCTTCACTCTCTCATCTAAGCATAGTTCATTCGGTGGTTTTATTAGTGCTTCCGGTTGGCATGGCAGCCAACTATCTAGTGATCAGAAGAGCCAGCAAATGGAAGGAGAAAGAAGCGGCAGCTACGGGGTAGAGGTTTCAACTTCAACATACTAATCGAAAGAGGAATAGGAATGAAAGCCACTATCTTAGGTCCTGACCGCACATGGCGCCCGAGCATCGGCTGCTGCTGCTGGCACTATGGGAGTAGCTTATCCGTCCCCCTACCCGCCAATCAATTGATTTGAGCACCCGGACCAACTGGGCCAGAAATGGCTGGTGGGAGCGTGTACTGGCTATACTGCGAAAGGATTGAATTATTTACCCCTCCGGCTAGGGGAAGGAAGCCAGGGAATCGGGAATCTGGAGAGATCTATCTCGGAAAATAACAAATACTAGGGCGGGATTCAAGTATTCATTAAAAAGCCGGTTAAGACAGATAGGTAGTAATAGGCACGTGCGCGCCCGACCCGTGAGGGAATTGGAAAGGAACAGCGGACAGCGGGGAGGAAAGGGATTGGTTAACCCTCTTAGCTTTAGCAAAAACATAACCCTAGTGCGATGACAGAGCCTTCCTTCCCTGGCTATACCGAGCACATACAGAACCTTAATGATTAGTGGACCGAAGCGAGCAAACAAAGGGGATTAGTGGACCGAAAACAGAGCTTTAACAACGATCAGCAGACCAATACCCAGGGCTGATAGGATTGGGTCAGTGATTGGCCTGGCACACAACCAACCCTATAGCTGATAAGCGGTTTCATTCATAACTAGGATTTTACAAAATCGAACTTTTGAACAAGCAATAGGGCTCTTAATGCTTCTTAAATATACATCTGATGGGATGGCTTTTGTGTCTAAAGATAATTTGATTTCCCTAATAGATGATGGCATGTGGTTGTGTCCGTATGCCTTGATGGACGATTCCTGATCGACCGACAGTTCATTTCTCTATGCCTCGAATCGCTTTGAACGGGCTCGCATTAGATGACAAACCCGCATTGATCCGTTTTTTACCTTTGATTGAATGGACTTTATCTTAACTAAGCTGACCATCGATTCTTGCTGATCTATAAATAGGAGTGGCAACCAACTAGTTCAATCTGAAGAAAATGAGGGGTCGAATAAGTTCATGGCGCAATGTAGAGCAAGGCCCGTACCTCTCTCTACTGTAGAGATCGAATCTACTCATAAATCCGTCACTACGAAATCCGGAACGTAGAGAGAGAAATGCACGAAATCTTATATGACGATGCATTCTTCGCGCTTCGATGACGCACCTGCGTGACCGAAGAACCGAAATTGATCATACCAAAATGGATGATTTTAGACTCAAAATTGAAGGATCGACAGAGACTTTCCTGAACTTGTGAGGGGAAGGATAAAACGCACATTTATGTGATTATACGATGCACTATCGAACTGATGAGATCGTTCAATTGATCACTCTATCCTCTATGCGTTTGCTCTTCTTATACGAGGCAGTCTTCGCACTTCAATGAGATGCACCGTCGTGATCGAATATAACGCGGATCACCCAATTCAGTCTCGATTCACAGGATAAATACGCATATCTTTTATTATACGATGTCTAAGTCGAGATAGTTCCTTATTAAGAAAGAATAGGAGTCTCTTAACAGTATAAGAGAGGAGTCTATATGTTCCGGAGTCAAGTCTAAGTCTAGTATAAAGGAGTATAATCTTGCTCATACTAAGAATACTAGTTCCTCATAGGGGGGTTTGGGGGAACTCCCCCAGCACTGTCTTGGCTTTATCCTCATACTCCAAGGTTCAATTTGCTCTTATGGTATAAGACCTAATATTTCATCATGGTATACGAAGCTTGAGAAGATAAAAGGGAGAGATTAGGAGAAGGTTAGGAGCTTAGGAGTTAGGAGTTAGGAGGGCGCGTTTAGGAAGAAGCTATAGAAAGGAATAAGACCCATTTAAGAAGAGTTAAGTCTCAAGGAGTCTGCTAATAACTAATCAAGTTTCCTTAGTATAGTAATAGACCAATAATGTAACCTATTTAATATAAAAGTACCAGGGCATTATCTAATTTCCCGGTTTTAGACTAGAGATAAGTGCTTTTAAGAGTCCTTTAACCTAATGGGAAAAGACCTGGTGGGCATGATCAGGGAAAGTTCCCGGTTTTGTACTAGAGAGAAACATGTAAATAGAGAAGTGTGTGAACCAATGCAACAAGGAGTTCTAATCTGCACTTTCCAGGCATTGATAAGTAAGGGTGCTTTTGTATATTAAAAGCCCAGGAAAAGGGTTGTGGTCGGCCTCCCTCTGGATCTTGCTTCCGGGGTCTGGTTCCAGTTCCCAGCTCTTGGGGGTAGTAGGGGGGAGCAACTATGGATCATTGGTTTGGATTGGATTGGTAATTGGATTTAGTACTCTCCTTGATTGGTAATTAATTCGATGTACTATGAATCCATTGCCTTTGATCTAATAAGTTGTTGTTTGTTTCCCGTTGCTACTACCATGTTAGTGACCCCCTCTCTCTCGGGCCCATCCCCGCAGGAGCATGCATGTGACTAAAAGATAAGTCCTCTGCTAATGACCCTATTCCATCCCATCATCCCATATCCCACATCCATCCACCCAGCTCCGTCCCGCCATGTCATCCATAATTGGGGGAGCAAAGGAATCATCAAAGAAAAGTCCTTGGCTACTCGACTACCATCCATCCATCCATCTTCATTATAAGATTCCCTAACATATTAAGGCATCAGGTGGTTGGTAAGAGGGGTGTAAATCATAGCCATAAGAAAGAAGGCTCGTAGAGAAGCGTCCCGTTGTATATTCATAAAAAGTTGAAGTGAGTTGCCCAAGAAGTAGTTCCGGTCAATTCGAAAAACGTTCTGAAACGCGCATCATCCTATAAAGAACAACTTGATTTGAACGGGGTTGTAGGCAAGCATATTGATCCATTCGGGTCGAGAATTCACATTTTTCTCTAGGTAAATTGATTTCATGTAATGTTCCCTCCAGCTTTGGCCCGGGCACCTTTATCTTCAAGTTAAGGGGCGAGGTACGAGCCTTCTCAGATGTGGTTTTTCCTATATCGAACCCATGTTTGTTGAGTATTTGAGGAACGTAGTCATCAACGGGGTATTGAACTCTTTGTTTTCTTTATCTAAATCGCTTACGCTCCAGCATTTAAGATGATTCCTTCCAATAGGGTAGGGGGGGCAGCAGCATAAGAGGCTAAAGCGGGTGAGGAGCTTCAGCTATTATTCGAAGTCTATTGGGCACCCTCAAAGCTAGTTTTGTCCTTTATGGCTGTCCGTGACTTCCAAAAAGCTTCTGAGATGCGATTTTCACTATGTAAACCCCTCTCCCATACGGTCGAGCGGCTCGTACCTCGCCCCTCCCCCTCGTACCTCAGGAGAGCGCCCTCCGGGCCCTTGTTTTTAGGGGTTCCAAGTCATATGATCATATGATCCGTGTGGGTCCCGAACTAAAGATTGTCTCTAGTAAACTCGCTCACTGAATTTCATGCATTTAAGGTTCTTCCATCGATCTATCCCATCCAATCTCCAGGGTCTGGCTTAAATGAAAGCAGTTTCTACGATCCAATACTGGTTGTTCCTTTCCTATGCAACCCACAAAACTTCAATTCATTAAGTAGGCATAGAAAGGGATTTCTCGTAAAGGTTCTAAGTGCCGTACCAAGTCAATTTAAGAAAGTGTTATTTAAGCCCGTCCAACAGCTCCTCTCTCTATTGGAAGCCCCCCGTCCGTTCCGTCCATTCATCCATCCATCCATCCATTCATCCATTCCATCAAAGGTTGGGTAAGGGGGTAAGGTGGTTAGAACAGGTGGTGGTTGGTAGCACACTAACATTCATCCTTCCAGCATCTAAAGGTCGTAGCAATGCTTGTTGTCTTCATTCATCAATAGTAGCTGGTCAGCTCGTCTCCCCTACGAAGCACTCTTATCCTAGCTGATACATGATAAGTAATTAGGGTAAGATTGGATGATCCCGTCCTGATAAGAGAAGGCATATAGGATTAATGAAAGTGCAGGGTCTAGGCATAAGGTAAGGGCTAATCACATCCCATCTGGTGCTGCTTCTAAGAGAAGAGTTGTTCTAATAGCAGTTCCTCCTCATGAGCGATTAATGGGGCAAGAAGGGCAAGTCTAGGTCTTAAGGTGGGCAGGTAGGTTAGTAAAACAGAAAGTAAGATAGAAGAAGGTAAGGTTGTTTCATGCCATGCCGTGCCATGAATCCCGATTCTCTAGCTGTATCTCCTAAGCACTTCATTAATCCAAGTGGTCTAGGGTTAACAGGTATAAGTCTTCAAGGTGGTAAACTATTAGGGGTATACATTAATTGAAAGGCGGGTAGGGGGGTCTAATTCCTGAATTGTATTGTATTGGCTGCTCGGCCGGAACAACTAGTAATAGTGGTGGGTCCCCAGCATCTTAATTCAGTAAGTGTGATTCCAGTGAATGGCTGTCTGGAAGCTCGTCCAAAAGCTCTCTGGGAAGCCCTGTCCGACAAGTAAGCGTGAGGACTGGGGGTAAGTCGTAACTATATTGTTGGTGAAGCAGGTGGATAGGTCTCTTCCTTGCAGTAGTGTTTTCTAAATTGACTAATTTCTCGTCGGCTCGGCCGTACAAATAGGCAATACGTGGTACCAAGAAGGTGATACACGGTACCATAATTCATAAGGCAAGGTAAGGTTGATCCTGTGCTGATAAGATAAAGTAAATAGCAGTCAGTACTGACTAGGCATTCATTAAGCGAGTGTTGGGTAATTGAACGCTGGTGCTGTATCTATCGCCCGTGACCAATCCAATGCTCTATGTGAAGCAGGTAAGGGAGCCGGTATATCAAGGGTGGTAAAGACGACGGTTATTGGTTGATCCGGTCCTTAGAATAGAAGGGGTTGTTACTAGCTGTCCCCACTAAGCGTGATTAATGAAGTTCATAATAGTATATAGGACCAGGTCTAAGTTCTTCCGGTGGGTAACTATCTATCAGGAGTAGGCAAGGATATGTAGGTCTATTCTTTCCTAGAATGCAGTGGATTCAGAATCGTATGGTTCACGCCCGTTATTTAGTCATAGTGCACGATGAGATCAATTTAGAAACACATGCCTTTAGCCGCCCGCCCGCCTAGCAGCCCTGAGCGATATTTCAATAGTAGTAGTTGAGGCTATCGTTTACATTGTTTTCATAGGCAATCATTTAAGTCGTTAACAGATTGATGCCTGTAGCTCTAACCACTAAAGATACGTCTGAACCTGCCTACAAAAACTCTTTATTGATGCGCTGGACTTTGTTATGCACTGAACTTCGAACACCCAAAATTGCAGCTTCCAGGGGTGGGTGGCTAAATAGCGATTGACGTCGCTCACTTGATAAGGTGCCTTCATTCATAGGTACTCGTCTAGGTAAAGACTATACCCCCTCCCCTCCCCCTAAGGCCTATTGGTCTCTGCTAATACAAAATAGCTGCCCACTTGACGCAAAGACTATAACCCTCCCCCCATAATAGGTTAATACTTTGAAAGAGGGGGACAGCTATAGCTACACAGTTAGAGATGATACAGCCAGAGCGTAAGTAATGGGACCAGCGTTCGTTGAATCGGAGAATACGAACAAAGAGACACTGACCAGATAACGGATCAGGAGACCGGCGCATTTGGAAAGACCCGACAGAGACCTTCGCCTAATACGCGCAAGGCCAGGACGTAGTGTTTTATACGGGAACAGAACAAACCCCAGCCCAGACCGGCCCGACGACGAGGGTTCACTACGACTGATTAACTGGGCCGAAGCGCAGGTTGTGGGTGGGAATGAATAGCCCCAACGGGAGCGAAACATGGCGGGAGCCCCCGGAAGCAAATTAGGGAAAAGTAGTAAACGTATCGTAAGATGACTAAAGAGTGGAGGGTCGGGTAATGTCTCCACAGCCTGATCGATGCTCTGTTATATACGGTTTATGGCAGATTTAAGAAGGAACTTCCTGCCGCCCCTGTGTTCCCCAACAAGATTGGCCCAACAGACCGTTGCTTTTACTACCTGGTTTCCCTTTGTAAGGCAAGAGACGTCCCTGTTCGTTTCCTTTGCTGGGAGTAGCACTATAATCGCGCGGGATTTGCTCGTGATTAAGGTTAACAACGTTAATTATATATCGCTCAAGGCTGCGCAGCCACCTCCGTTCATGACAGCGATATTCTTAAACTATTACTAAATAACGCCCTAACCAAAGGCAGATTGCCCTACTTGTGACCTTGCACCTCCCATCGGAGAAGCCACTTTGGTCTTCATTCATCTGCTCACTCCTCCCATCATGTCACTGGCTCACTCTTCCTATCATACGGCTGCCTGTCCTTCGGTTATTAATGCCACCCACTCCGATTCTTGTCAACTGTTCCTTGCCTATCGGTCCTTTCAGCAGGACCTTGTTAGTTTGTCTAGCCTGGAGTTACGCCCTTTTTGGGGGAGGGGGATGTGGTTCTTCTTATTGCCCTTTTTCTGGAGTGGTATTGCCTTTTCGATTGGATCGATCGCTTGCGTGAGCTTCCAATGGTTGGGTAGGAACAGTCTATTCGCAACATGTTCCCAATCAAGCTTGTGCTCTAAACTACATATCTAAAGCTAGGCTGCTACATATATTTATGGGGCTAGGAACAGGAATGTGGGCTGGGCGTGCTACTTCAACCGCCTTTCTACCCCCATTTCCTCTGTCTCTGTTTATGGCTTTGATGCTGGAACTGGCAATTCTTATCTAGGGCGCTAGCTGGGATGCTTACTCTACTTCTACGGGCTATAGTACTGTAACTTGAAGGTATGCTGCAGGCAATGGAACAGAGCGCAGGTAAGCTAGGACAGGATCTCAACTTGGAAGGAGGGACGACTTTCCAAATAGGCGAGGTGGTGGTTAAAAAGCAGGAACTAGGGACTCTGCTACGGGATCTACTGGACCTAGACCGCAAGCACGACAGAGGAATAGAGTTTTGGTCGGGGCGCCAGTAAAATAAATCTATCCAGACTTATGCGACTAGTGAGTTGGGAGAGCACCTGAAAAGAAAGCTCGGTTCCTTCATTCACTCCGGCGGCACGCACCTATCTATCGCCATCCTAGCATGGCACGAGGGGGGTTAGAACAGCGTCTTTCTGGGCAATCCACGGTGAACCCAACGAGAGATCGTTACTACATACGTGATACCCAGACTAGCGGTCCAAACAATCGAGCGAGATCCACCCCTTTCAATCGACCCGGGAGAGAGGCACTCGAACGGGCCCGCACTCCTTATATCTTATCTTATCTGGGGCAACGTCAGGAGATCCAGAAACAGGTCGAGGGGGAAAAGCTAAAACAAATGCAGTGACTCACGCACGTGTGCGAGCGAGAAACATTGGTACTTTATTCTTTCATCTTTCAGTCGGCTGGTATGCTTGCTTTCGGAGCCTCTTTCGGTGGTTCTTTCCATAGCCGCTACCTTTGCTCCAATACACCTACCGGCGCACGCACTAATACGCACGCTCACTCCTTCCTACCTATTATCTTCTCGCTATAAAAAGGTACCTATTGGTTGGGTTCACGAACGATTAGAGATAGATCCATAAGGTTCTCCCTTTCCTTCCTGAGCTGAGCATGCATAGCATCTACTCGCCTCATTCAACCATTAATATGACTTCATGTTCATATGTCCTCTAACTTATTTCTGTTCTTCGTTCGAACTATTATTATGGGAATGGATAAGGGGGGGTATCACTCATATAGAGATATATGCGTGGTAGTTTTCCTCATTGGTGGGATTCTTTCTGGATATTTGGGGTGGTTAATTCCTGTCTGTCTCGGTAGTTTCCGATATAGTATAGTAGGATCGGCTGTCCGGTTCTGGTTAATCAAGCAAGGTCCAAAGCGGAAAGATTTGCTTTATAAAACAGACAGTTGGCTGGCACTGACTATGTATGTAGGTAGTGGCATTGGGGAAAGCCAAATGTATGTGCAGGTGAGGGTCAATTACAGCCAGCGTCCAGGCGGGCGGCGAGAGATTCATACGAGAAATGCCAATATTCCCGCTTATTTACTTGAATTGACTCAAGAATCTCAATGAAGAGATTGGGCATCGGAGCTATGGGCTAAAGTGTTGTTAATTGAATATGGATTCCATTCGAAGTGACGTAACAGGGTTTCATTCAATTTCAATCATGCACCACCTACTATATTATTATTATTTCCTAAATCTAGCTCAGGTAGGGTATAACCCTGAGCAGAGCGAAAAAGAAGGTCCTGAAATAAAGGTAGGACCAGACCGATCTCTCGAAGGTAAGACCAGACCTTCCTCTCCCTAGTGACCGGGTAAATTGAACAGTGATAGGTAGGACCAGTAATCTCCCGTATGAAGGCGGTGGAAAGCCAGCAACCACCCGTTCCCTCCTTGACCTTCTCTCGATGGCTCTTCTATCGAACCCACCCACTTCCCAAACAATCCTTAAGAAGAGACTCCCCGAACACTCCTTTAGAAGATGATCCCTATACCTGTATAATATGAGGAGGTAGAAGATGATAAGATGACTGCCCATTCATTGTATAAGGTGCCTTTATAAGATGCCTGTCAAATATTATAAGAGCTGTAGAAGATGCTAAGATGATTGCCCCGGCTGCCCATTGTGTTTGCCATTGTATCTTTCCCGTGTTTAAAGCGACAAGAGCGATCATATAGACTATATAGTCTATTTGCCATTCCATTGTATCGTCTCGCACCCGTCCAGCATCGCACCCATCCCCATCAATATATATAGGTTTAGTATCACTCCTCTTGGTTTAGCCTCACTCCTCTTGATTAACGGGCGGAGGGTATATTCCGTAGGTATAAATGAAGGGAAGGATCGTATGAATGACCCCGGATAGTCTAAATGAACAAGCTATGAATGACCGGGGATAGTCTAAAGTCTTAATTACCAAGCCCAGGAAAGCCCAGGGAATGTCCAAGCCCAGGAATATTATATATGCCTCTTTCTATCTACCTATCTATTACTTCCCCTATCTATTACTTCCTATTCCGTGCGTGGAGAATGAAGGCCAAGAAAAAGAACCTCACCGGCTCAGCTTATCACGATCATAGCTATACACGATCATAACTAACTATATAAGCTCATTAGGCAAAATATATATATTCACTTGACTTGTAGGAAGAGGGCACGTCTCTACACTTGTAATACTTAGCGAAGACTTTTACTTTGATGGCTATCCCTTCCACGCCATTAAGCCTAATGTGATTGTTAGGGAAGGGTAGGGAAGGGATAAGTAGGCAAGCACTCGATGGATGACGGGCACTCGAACTCTCTTAACAAAATGGATGAAAGAGGACCGAAGACTCACTCCCTCCTTAGAGGGGTTGAACGTGGCGATAAAACGCACGAAAATAGCCATTTCAGCGGTTTTGAACTTGCTGTAAATGCCATTCCAACGATAGAAGCACACTCAAGAGTCTTTCCTTGGCCCAGCTTTCCTTGGCCCAGAGACTAAAGATAGAGTTGTAGTAAATATATCTATGAAAATAAGATCGCCGGGATCGCCGGAAGAGGGTTCTGGGGATGTTTACGATAGGAAAAGGAAACCTTTTCGGATATCCCCGGGATATACTTTAAATAAGGATATGAACAAATGTCTTTCCCGGTTGGATAGCTTTGGATAGCTGGTTGGATATTTAGCACCCACAGATCTAGATCCAAAAGCAGCGGACCCAATTGTTGTTGATTCAGTTCCACTCACATAAAAAAGGAGTCGCAAAGGTGGAAGCATAAGATCCTGCGCCAGTTTACTAAGTTGACCTCATTTACTAAGAACCACCAGCATCTGAGCTAGTTGATCCACCCGTTGAAGAACCAGAAGCAGCGGTTTCAGATGCTTAGGAAGTTATATGCAAAACTATGTGTTCCCGGGAGTTCGGTCCCAACATAAGCTATAGCTTCTAGGTATGATGCAGAGGCGTAGCCAGTCCCAGACCCTGTTTATTCAGCAGCGAAGAAAGCAAAGGCGAAGGTCGCTAGAATGGTTAATAAAGTAGCATCCGGGCGAGCCACAGTTCGAAGGTGAGATCGAGATACAGTAGCGGTTGGAGTTGAACCAGTTGATTCGGAACCAATTGAAGTTCTAGATCGATGAGCGAAGGAGCGCTTCCTGTGATGCCTTGGCCTATGCCTCTATCTCTGGTTCAAATGCAACTGCTGCTGCTACCTTTACCCCTGTTTTTGCCTCTGTGGTCTCTGCCGGGTAAACCACTTACGGGTAAACAGGCAAAGGATCTCGATCTGCTCGAACAATAACTGAATAGGGAACTCAAACTCGAACTGGTTTTGCTCGTGGAACCGGGTAAACTGTGTATTCCTCTGCAACTGGAGGATCTGCTTACTCTTTAATAGGACCTGGAAGGGATGCACGTAAGGATGCTTCCCGTGCCGTAAGTGAGTGATTTATGTTGTTGGCGAGATGTTCAATATTGTAGTTTACATTCATTACGGATTGACCCGTCACTGGGGCTCGGGCATAATCATCAATGACCGGCATAGATAGGCAAGTGACTGTGGCGTGAAGGCTCTCTCCCCCTGTGATTATAGGCTGGTTCCATAGGCCCATGGAAACGACACTTCCGTACACCGTCAACGGTAACCGCGTGATATATGGGACAAGACCGGTTCATTAGAGATGGAAACCGCTGCTTCTGACTCTATCTCTGTCGCTTACTGGATCCACTTCAACTTCAACCGTCTCTCCTCCTGCTTATAAACTGCTACTACTTTCACTTGATCAATTGGTTTTGTAACTAGCTAGGATGCTACCTTTGCCTATGCTTGCTTTGAGACTGGAGGATCTGGAACTTCAATGAATGGCTTTGGATCTTTATCTCAAAATATAACTGGAATTCGATCTCCATTTGCTACTGACAGCCTTGCAACTCGATCCGCTGATCCAATCCAATGAATCCATCCCGCCAAACATAGAGAAAAGTGATGAAAAGGCCAATTTAAGTAATAGAAAATCATTTTGAGTACCCCAATTATGCCTCGGCCCTCTATGATATTTTATTAGGCGAAACCCTTTAATGAGAAGGTTTTATAGAACTGGAAGCCAAGCCAAGTATCCAGACGGAGTATCCAAGCGGAGTAACCAAGTAGAGTAGCCGAGTAGAGTGGCCAAGTAGAGTATCCAAGCCCATCTGAGAATTTGATGCGAAGCTATTGGCGAGGATATGCGCTAAGAACTAACCCTCAACTGACTTCGGAGAGATTTCCCTC
>Ga0228600_1000075_pt1 | contig 13983 bp, 8 predicted proteins | sample CRU5metagenome_FD_182730 | JGI IMG/M metagenome (GOLD analysis project Ga0228600, IMG submission 182730) | Spruce roots microbial communities from Bohemian Forest, Czech Republic - CRU5 | ecosystem: Host-associated > Plants > Roots > Unclassified | place: Czech Republic: South Bohemian Region... | reverse complement strand
TAATTACGCTTTAGCAAAGAAAGAAAGCCTTACCTTAGCCAAGCTTCCCGGATTAACCTTATCTTACCTTACCTACCTTCTTACCTATCAACATGGTGAGTGAGTTTTCACTTATATATGTAATTACGCTTTAGCATCGGGTCTCATAATCGATCGTACCATAAAGGAGATAATATAGTCTCTAATCTAGAGTGAGTCCCCCTATTTCTATTGGTCGAGTACCCATCTTCCTCCTTATTTCCAAAGGTCGAGTACTCTTTTTAATCCCTATTTCCAGAATACCGGTCCTATCTTTGCTAATCAGTGGAAAGGCGCTCTTCTTCGCCAGGCCTGCAGGTTGGCTATGAAAGAGAGGTTTCTTTTACACCCGAGTCCCTCTCGGTCCCCTCTCGGTATCTTCCTATCCGTTTCTATATCTATATCCAGATATCTAAAGCCATCTAATAGACGATGCGTAAGCTTGGTTAGTTAACTCACCCAGATCCAAAAGTTGATCAATCGATTAAGGAGTGGAAGTGGACTAAAGATCATGATTCGACTGGTGCTTGCCTAAAGGTATGTTCCCGCTATATCCATAACGAAACGATTTGTCGTTGATTCCTCTTTCTTTCCCCGCTCCATTCAGGAAGAAATACCTATGATGCTGGCGTTCGGTTGCAACCTTCCTCATCGTACCGCTCCGGCGCCCCACACTCTGGTTGGTTTCCATTCCCCAGTAGGACGTAGGTCTCCGCACTCCCAATTCCTCCTTAAGGGTAAAAGGACCCGGTCGCCCAACTTAAGGATTTGGCAAGTGCCATGTCAGTCTTCATTATGTAGTATTCAGCCGGTTTGATCTGTACCGAACTGGAGGAAGTTGTCCAGCTTTCGATGATGCTGCGGGCTTCGCTAGTGAAACCTCTGTTTCCCAGCCAGAGGAAATATAGGTAGCAGCTAGAGAGGCGGGATATGATCCAATTTAAGATCCGGCGGTTTAGCTTGTTGACTCATAACCCAGGAGCACAGCCCATTCCAGTTCCCTTTGCCCTGTTCCCAATCCATTACCAGAGCAAGAAACAGTTCTAAAGCCAGTTATAGATATAGTAGAAGATATAGTCCCGGAGCCCGCTCGAGAGGCGGTTGATCCCATTAACCCAGAGTCAGCTCCATATCCATATGCAATTGTACTTGCTGATTATTCCTATCAATCGTCAGAGCCATCGAGCAACTTTACACATCTCACGCAGAACGCGCACAGATCTAAACCACGACACATTCCCGGCTCTCTTCGGTCGCTTAATTGACCTAGTTCTGGTTCATAGGTATTTGTTACCGACATAGGTAGATTTTCACCACCCAATCAATCTTCGATCCCCGACCGACCTATGTAAACCCAAGTACTAGCACCTTGAGTGTCGTAGCATGAGGAGGAAGGAGGGAAATGCCATGATTTATTGTTTGACCCTTTTATATATGTCTTATGCGCATCCTCTTTATCCTATAAGTAAGGAGGATGAGACGGCGCAGTGATCTGGTCCCCACATAAGGAAGGAAAGGTATAGAATCACGAATCATAATGCGCAGGTCAGCTATTTCCGTTTTCCCGGTGTCCCCAACAGATAAAGTTCCAAAGTAAGCATCTTTTCCATTTGGAGATCCAAAGTCTATATACCCATAAGCAGCTTCAGTGCTAGTAGCATAAGTTTACCCAGAATCCTCTCCAGTCGTATACCCCGTTCCATATCGAGATCAAAATGCAAAGCTATTGGTTGAAGTTCCAGGACCATAGCCAGCTTACTTACTAGCGTCCCTCCCTGTTCCGACTTTATTTGAAAGGCTATAGCTGCGAATCAATTAATAATCGTTCAAGTATTAATTAATAAAATAGGTTCTGTTCTAACATGTTATTTTGTTCCAATAAGTTATGGAGTTGGTGGTATTGGATTGCTATCTGGCGAGCCCGGGTCCCTGTCCTATAGGTGATCCGGAGGGGGTAGGGGAAGTCTAGTAGATTATAACTGTTATGAATTGGATTTGAATAACAAACAAATGTGATATCCGTCCGGCTTAGTGTGAATTGCTGGTTCTAAGTCAACTGTCTCTGTTGCTTTCACTTGGTAAACTGAATCAAGGTAAACCACCTCTGCTCTCCATAATCGTTCAAGTATTAATTAATAAAACTCCAACTGTGTCTTTGTCTCGATTTGAAACCGCACTGGCATCTACTGCTTCTTTATCTCGGCCTGGAAAGAATCCCAAGTAGGGTGCTGCCACCTTGACTTCCTTCGCTGACTTTGTTCCACCCGCCTATGACTCTGGTACCTATGTTGGCGGATCAACCTAAACTACTCGATATGGATTTGAAACTTCACCTACCTCTGCGGACTCCGGCTATCGAACTTGCTTTGTTGCTGCTGCCTATGCTTCTGTGGGTTTCACCTTTGCTTTTGTCTCTGCTACTTAAACCGGAGAAACTTTATCTCGGGCTCTCGATCTGGACTTGCCAATCATGTAGTATAGCCAACTTATGGGAATGATTATATGTATAGGGAAAAGGAGGAAAAGGTAGAGCCGGGGACTTTCGCACATGTGGTGACCTATCTATGTTACTCCAGCAAGATCCGGTGGTTTGAACCAGCCGTCCGATTTCTTTCTACAATATCCAGTTCCTTCCTCTTCTTCTCTAGGCAGACGCACCAGTCGACCCTTATTATGCAAGCATGCTGATCAGCGCCAGAGATCAAATCCAGTTTTGGTTATATTATACACATCATCTTTCCTAAGTTCCTATTCTGTTGTTGCACCCGGCTCGACACGCCGGATCAGCCATGCCATCCCACTTGTTCCACTAGACTTATATATCGTTCAAGGCTGCTTGTTGTGGATCCAAACAAACCTTCCTCAAGGATCTATGAATCTGGAACTTCGACAGCCCAGCACCACACGTTCCAAGCGCCCTTAAGCTACGCATTGATCAGTGGAAAAACTAGTGTAGCAAGTCATTAAACGAGGGAGACCCCACACTCTGTCAGCCTTTCCGAGGACCAGGAGAGGGCTCACAGCCAAGGATCGAGTTTACGAAACTATACGCTATCTGTCCGCCGTGCCCCGAACTCCACTCAGAATCCCAAGATTTCAGGGGATGGCCGCCTCTAGGTCGGGAGTCTATTCAACTCCAGGCCGGAACACCTCTTCTCTTTCAGTGCTCCTCATCTTATCTCTTTTCACGGTCGGTCAGGCTTTCAAGCGGACTTTTTATCTTGCCCTGACCTTTATCTTAGCCTGTTTTTCTGGATCTTGAGTCTCAAGATCTGCTGGTCACCTTTCCTTGTTATCTGGATCGGCTTATGTCTCTATCTTTCGATCCTTTTGATTCACCGAACGAGAGAGAGTTAGGTCCCCATGTTTCCATATCCGAGAGAGGATAAGTCCCCTTTTGATACATACCCAATAGGATAAGGCCATCACAGGATACCCGAGTCACCATCAAACCAGACCCCTTCAGGCCCCGAGAGAGAAAGAAACATACCCCCGGACGGGAGTGCTGTAACCATGGCGGCTTTGTGCATGCAGTTTATGGATGGCTTATTTGCAGGCTGTGAACGGACGGCTTCTGGGACATCGCTTATATGAACGGTTTCTGAACATCGCTTCTTATATGTGTCCTGGAATGCCTTCTGTTAACCGACGGCTTCGGGTCAGTTTGGGAACGTATGGATGGATTATGTTAATTGTCTCTATGTTCGCTGTAATGCCACGTGCCCCATGTTCCCACCTAATGGTTTTTCAATATTGTGCCACCTCTCCCCAGATATAGTTCTTAGCCTGGCCAGGACTGGAGCCATGCGAGCAGCTCTTCTAGTCAGAGGTGAAGTAGGTCTGCTATGAACACTAGTTGAGATGCTGGTCTCATAGGTTAACATGTATCTATGCCAACATAATATATGAATCAATTGGACTGGTTATGGACAAGGTCAATGTCTCCATGACCACCTTCTCTTGCAATGACTGGCTATCAGCTTTGACAACTACTGGCTGTCGTTGGATTTGGACGGACACATGAAGGTTAGTGGACAAGTGAAACGTATCTATGCAATATAATATATCTATGTCTTTCTTTGTTGTTACAATTTCACTCTGGGGCTATGGCTTAGGGCATGGGACTAAAGAACACACTTGTATGGACAATACTTTCACTATAAGGCGGGAGTGCATGGGGCCTCTACGGCTCAGAGAGACTGACTCTGCAGACTACTCACTTAGCGGCAAGGGACCGGTGATGTATGAGGTTCCAGGGTGGTGAGGTTCCCCACAGAATTGATTATTTAAGAGTATATATGCTAGTTTTGTCGAGCCTCAATCAACATCCTGCCAATACTAATAGGGGAAACTTTCATGAAATGGTCATGTTAATAAACAAGAAAGAATCTCCATTTGATTGCCCCGATGAGCGGTAGTTCCACAGGCTAGTGTATCTTAAGGCGGAATAAAAGAAAAGGCTGCATTTTCAGTATCAAGTGCTAGTGGTGTCTCCATGGAACTTACTTTTTCTTTCTTTTTCCAAGAATGGAATACTATATTTCTTCTTTTGTTTCTTTGGACGGAAAGACACATATCTCCATTTCGCGCAAAACTTTGACATGCCGATCATAGTGAAAACTAGGGAGACTATAGTTTTTTTAGGAAGGACAGAAACTTCGAACCGGATATGGCGGTAGAAGCTCCAGATCATAGCTGCTACTTTTCACGCTCTCGCTTGCATTATTGGGTGGGTGGGCTTAATCGCTATCGCTTGTCGTGGAAAGGCGGCTGAGGTGGATCGCTATCGCTTGTAATGGATTGATGAGTGAGCGCTACCAACCCACCCTTACTTCCGCTACTTACCGCTACCTACCATGCTGTCCTCCCTACTGCTGCTGGATTCTTATTCTGTTGGGACTAATGCTCCCCCCTACTGCTGATTCTGCTGGGACTAATGCTGCTGATTCCGCTGGGAATACTTATCCTTTACTCCCTCTCCTTCCTTACCCTCCTTACTTCTCGCATCACGCCCCAGGAAGAACGACCACCAGTTCAGGATTAGCACTGGTAACTGAGACAGAGGACCAAGGAAGGTACGAAAAATAAGGAGCACAGGCATTCAATCAATGAATGGCCAGTAATCCATTGAGGTTGCTGAGGAGCGGTTCATCGAGCTTGCCTGTCGTTGAAGGTCAGTCCTGGTCAAGTCACGTATGGGAAGGGCAGGTCAAGTCGGCGAAGGTCAAGTAAGGGAGGAGGAAAGGTCAGGAGCTTCGAACCAGCCCCGGCACGGCACACGGTACTAGGGAAACTCACTCCAACATATAAGTATTTCCAACCCTACTGAACTGAGCATCAAAGTGTAATTACATATATAAAGCCATATGTTCCCCACCCCATTAAATCTCTTTCTTATCTTCTGGCAGTAGTGAAGTGAATCCATAGGGCATTTTCCTTTCCACGCCAGGAGTCAATGTGAAAATGAAGGGTACGCTTTTCTTGGGAGATGCGGCAGTTGGTAACGCCCTTTTCAGAAGACTCATAAGTTGCCTTTGGCCGCACCTTGTATCGAAACCACATTTGTGTAACCAAGCTCATTTAACAGGGCTATTATCCTCTTGGAACCAGGTCTACTGGAACCAGGCTCTTCCTTGGGGTTTCTCTTTAAACCAGGTCTCTTTACGGGGCTCCTTAACTAGGGCTTTTCTCTTTAGCGGGGTTATTCTTTCAACACAACAGGGCTCCTTCCTATTTAACGCTCTTTAATCGACAGGTTTCCTCTCCCGTTGGTCGAGAGTTCGCTGCCTCACCCTCTTTTATAAAGGTTCCTTATTAAGGCTCATTAAGGGCTGGCTCCTCGTTCATAAAGCGCTCCTTTATCAACAGGTACTGTTAAAAGGTTTTGATATCCTATCCAGTGTTTCCCTCCTGGTCTTTAGAATTACAAACTATTGATCAAAGCGTCATCCCCCAGAATCCTCATCAGTTCCCTTTGGCCGCTCCTTACCGGCTAGCCAACTCAGAAGACTCATCAGTTAGAATAAAATCCAATCCAATCAGTTCATTATAGCTCTTAGAAATTTGATTCTTTCTTTCTTTTTAAGTGGAACTGTGATCCTCCCTGTTATTATTGCCCTGTGGAAATGTGGGGTAGTGCCTATGTGTGTAATCAATTGATAATGTGTTTTTCAATCCCAACCAAACATGGATTCAACCAACGGGTTGTATATTTAGGGAATGGGTGCTCAGGAGATGGGTCACACTTCTTAAAATGAAAATTGAGTATAAATGCAATATAATATGTATATTTCTTTATAGAGATCGAATATCACGTAGAAATGCCAGTATCACAGGTATAGGGATGTTTTGATGTAAAGATTGATTCTCTAGGTGTTCACAGAAGCCATTCACTTAAGCCCGTTCACTAACTGACGACATTCACTCACAGCACGAAGCTGTTCACTAACTGAAGCCGCCTGTGAACTACGTGCAGTGAATGAAAAGGTGGCTACACAGAGGCGTTACGAGGAGGTGCTACAAAGAGGTGCTACGAACGAATAGGTCCTACCCAGAGGTCCTACCTAGAGGGTGTACCCAGAGGTGCTACCATCATCCCATTACAATTTACTACAGCGATGTTATATACTATTCACCTGTTGAGCTTCATACGCCATGCAGTTTCACATACGCCATATGGTGTTCATACACCTTACAGAGAAAAGAGAGGTTTCACACGCCACACAGAGAACGGGGTAGAAGGAGAGGGAGGAAGAGAAGGTAGAAAGAGAAAGCCCTATATTTATTCTATGCACAATCCACAATCGAATAACGAGAACTGTAATAACGATTGCCTCCGTACCTGACCTAACACTTGTATGACTCTATTCTATGGGGCTAGTGTAAAGATGGGTCTAGGAAAGACTCTTGGGTTAAGGCTCTATCTCTTAGTAGCAGAACCTGAATTGCCTTCTTATGCGAGAGACCTTCGGCTAAAGTATATAAAGGGTGGGGTCCTTCCTTACCTTACCTTAATAATGAATAGATACGTTCGCCTACCTGGCTAATGAATACCTTTATCTGTCTAATGTGCTTACCGGGGAGAAAGACTAATGAATAGCTAGCTTCAATAAGAAAAGAATATAATAATATAAAGTGAATTGCCCACCACCCAATGTACGGAACTTCCATACATACTTAAGATCGAGGTCGAAAGCCAGCCCCATCTAAGCCCAGCTAGCCAGCTACTATACTACCACAGCTGGCCACAGCCTAACCAGAAAAAGCCATCCAAGCTAGACAGCGACCAGCTACATTAGTTCCATACCCCATCCAGCAGCTCCAGATCGAGACCCAGAGCGACTTACTGATCCACTACCAGCATCTAAGCCAGGAGCAGTTCCATACCCAGATTAAGCCGTTGATTAAGTAGTTGATCCAGTTCTTTATGATGAGCGTGATCGTGATCAAGATTCAGATGCTCGTGATCCAGGTTATTAGTTCAAGGATAGATAACCAGTAGTTTTAGTCCCTGACTCGAGAGCCCACCCTTTCTGTCGATCCAGCACCAGCAGCAGAGCCATCAGTAGATCCAGTCGAAAGGAGCCGTTGATGCTGCGTTGATCCAGGAGTAGATCCAGGTCCAGATTAAGCAGGCTTAGCAGCATTTAATTTTGATCTAGCAGCACCTGAGCCAGTCCCACCACCGGAAACAGAGACAAGAGCTAGAGCAGCAAGCTAAGGCAGTTGACCGAGTGGCGAAGTAGTGGAAGTTTTAAGCACTACTAGCAGAGCCAGGCGCAGAGTATTTAGAAGATCCTCCAGTCGCAGTGTCAGTTTCTGCAGTTCCAGATCCAGATTCAGCAGTAGACCCAACACCAGTAGATGTAGAGTCAATTGGTGAAGTAAGACCAGTAGCAACCCATTTAGAACAAAGCTATTGAGAGCCCCCCTCACCAAGCAATTGACTGGTGGGCTTATACGCCTGCCTATCCTTCTATTGCGCGCTGCCTACAGTAACAGGGAAGGAGACAGACAGGGAGAGGGAAAGAAAGGGAAATTGAGAACCCAAAGAGAAGGAAGGGAAAGCACACCGCCTTACCAACTTCTATCTCTCGGCTTTGAGCTGGCAAATTCCCCTCTATGAACCTGGCGTATTGGGATGGTAAATGGGAGGAGAATGCGAACCTGGCCTTGACCTGGTAAATTGGAGAGTGAAAAGGTGGCGTTGAAAGATGGCTTCTCAGCACCACACTTGTGTTCGGCTTGGTTTAGGTATAGTAAACTCTTTAATCTTTTCAGTTAAAGCAGCAATTTGATTCTGGACTTGAGATAATTCAGTCGTATGTGATGATGGTCCAGTCGGAACTTCACCTGGGTAGTTAGCCATTGCTTCAATCTTCATCGCCTGTTCTAGAGCGGCTCGAGAAAACACGCGTTTGGCGAAGCTTCTTTGGATTGACGAACCAGCATTGCTTTTCTATCTTGTTTCAGGGGAGGGCATGGCAAGGAAGATCAGGTCAGCGAAGGCAAGGCTCTCTTTGATTGCCGAAATTAGGAATGAATCGAGTTACCCTTTCTATGCCTACGTGCCAACTCTGGAATCGATAAAATGAACTCCACTTTGTTAAGAAGAAGTGCGTTATATCGCTGGACCCCAGGATATTGAATTTGGGGTGCTAATCGAGCTTTTTTATGTACAGACTTTGGGGTTTTTGGTTCTTATCGGATGGCTGCTTTCGAACTAATAAAAGAGATGTTGGTACTAGCCCAGTTAAGTGATCAACTTCAATTGCTGAAACCACCAAGCCTTATTTTGACTCTAAACCTGCCTGTTGTTTACTACTGGCTGGACTGAAGAACCTGCTAAATGTAGGGACCTAATGGAGTTTTTTTACTGGGATATACAAACCTGAGACTGGTCTACCAGCTTAATTGGGGAACTTGCTGAGCCTGGGATAGGTTGGATGAATGCTACTTACTGGAGGTTTACTTTAGATCTGCAAAACCCAAGGCGAGGGATTGGTTGGCTGAAAATATGTCAAGGCCTACCACTGAGTGGTTCAATAATATGGAATCCAAAGGAGGCTAATTCGGGTATTTGATGTTTTTTATAAAAAGGCTAACTGACTTATTTGATTACACTTTGCCTCGCCCCTTACCTCGCTCCTAATCCTTTACCTTACAACATATATAGGGAGGCCCAACTTCCATTCATACAAATTTTATGTATATCTTTCCACTCGGTACAAAGTACCCCTTTTTGCTCGTCGTTTCTTGATCCCTGAACGCTTCATTTTGGAGTCAATTATATCTATAGGGGGGGTTGGTTTACAAGGCCCCCCTCGCTCAATCACTCAACCAAGGTCACTGAGGTTTCCTGCGGAGCCCGAGCCCGTCTTATAGGGTATGTTCCATCCATACGTCAACAGTACGCCAGCCAGCCCTACTAACTCTTGTCCGTGTATCGAGCCAGCCCTACCAACGCTTTCTCCTTGTACGCCCGTCCGCTTCAACCGGAGCAGACCCAGCCCGTCTATCCTATCCTTTGATTTACGTGTTCAGAGCCCGTCTTAGAGCCGTATTCTTTGTGTATGTCCGTGTACCGAGCGAGACAGCCCTACCACTTTATTCTTGTCCATGTAGTTTCAACCCTTTTAGGACCAACGCCTCACCACCCCACCTGGCTTACCTTACTTACCTTACCTTCTTACCGCCTTTTTACTGCTTCCCTTAGTTAGTTGCTTCCAGGTTTACCTGCGTTAGTGCTTACCTTTGTTAGGTGCTTCCCTGATAACGACAACGCTACATGCCTGGTATTTATGGGTAGTCCTTGGTTTCGAACGAACGCCTAGTTTGTGGCGTGGGGGAGGTGGAAAAACGGACGAACGGCAGGCGGGGGGGCACGGAATGAACCCCGGGTGGACGCTTTGCGGGAGGGGGATGTTATGCTTTCATTTATACTTCGGTGCTTATATATGTTGCTACAATCAGGATATTTGCGATTGGATTTGATTGATGAGTGAGTCTGCTGCTTTCCCAAAAAAAAGAACCAACCGAGAGATTAGGAGTTGGAATAGGAGGAGGAAGGAGCTTGATTAGTCTTTACCTCAGAGTCACGAACACACAGGCTGGGAGGGGCTAAACGAACCATTCAACTTGAACCTTTAGCCTTTAACCATACCCCTCACTAACTTACCGCTACGGAACACACGTTCCTCGAATGGATGCTATGACGATCGTTACATACGTTGATTCCACATTTGAGGAGCTTTGGACATGTTGTTTAGTTGCCATATAGTCAATGTTCAGTGACATAGGAAAGTTTTGAAAAGGATTGAGAACTGAATCTTCTTCTTATGCTGCTAGCCGGAAGGGAAGGTGCGGCCAGAGGGGACGGATGATGTAGACCCCAGCGTTAGGTGCACCCGTTCCCCAAGCTAACCCATCCCAAGTTGCCACCCATATGCGATAGATATTGTTTCCAAGTTTCCACCAGACGAGATAGATGTCGCCAGACGAGATAAGTCCTTACTGCCAGACGAGGGAGAAGGAACCCATTGTTCCTACCCGAGAGAGGAGATGTACCCCATGTTCCCAACTGATGAGAGAGAAGGCCCCTTTTGAGCCACCATACCCGAGAGAGGAGATGTACCCCATGTTCCCAACTGATGAGAGAGAAGGCCCCTTTTGAGCCACCATACCCGAGAGGAGAGAGAAGGCCCACATCACCCCATATACCCGATCAAAAGATGAGAAGTCCTTGGTTCTTCCTCAAGTATCTTTCTTGTGCATCGATTGAAGAGAGAAAGAGTTTCCTTCCGAGAGATAAGCCGAGTTGGTTATCCCTTACCTGATACTTTTTATTGAGGGAAGAAGCTTACTAATTAGCTCATAAATAAACTCTAAGGTAATAGCTTAACAAGCTTTGAACACGAACTATCACGCGAACTATTAAGCTCTTTGGTAGAGTGACATTCCTCAAACGTAACATTACAAAATGGGGAAGGACATGAACATCAAATAGCCATGAACATCAAATGGCAGGTCATTAACATCAAGGAACGAACATAAAGCGGCATAAACTAAAAGTCACACAGTAGGTCGTGTTAACGAATGAATGTATATGCAAGTGCTATTCCTTTCCTTACCGCGTAACATGCCTTACCACCTGAATGGCTCTCTTACCTGCACTATTAGTTACACTATCTCTTACCCGCAACGGAAAACATATGGTATGATTGCTCTCCCCACCGGGACACAAGAGTGAACAGGCCGAACAGACAAGAAATGAAGACCAGTAGTTGTTCGTATCAGCAGCAGGAGAAGAGCTCAGACCCAGTAGTTTTTAGGTTAGTATAAGCAGCTCAGAAAAAGTAGGGGGTTATGGGGAACCAACCAACCGCAGCCCCGTTTTGGGGTGGGCCGAATCAACCGTTTCACCCCTTGCTATTCATTATCGATTGCCCTACCCATCAAGCTTCAAGGCATAATAATAGCTTAACCAGCCAGTCATTCAAGCAAGAAGACCAGCCATCTCCAGCCCATCCAGCGCATGCAGCACGCCATCCATCCCAGCGATCCGAGCAATGCCAGCCAGCTCGAAAGCAAGCCACAAGGGAGTGCTTAAGTCTGCCTCACCTGACATATACAGTTCGTAAGCTCCGTTTCTTTCCCGGTACATCAAAAGTTCAGTAAGAGCTTTTCTAAAGGGTCTAATATCGATCGGGATAACCACACTTAACTTATTTCTTTCCGCTCGGTCGGGTCCGGAGAGGAAGCTTTTTTAGTACGTTTGTGTGCGTGTCCACCCCCATCGTTTGTGTATACCCCTCGCTTCATGGGTTGCTTCTATTGCTAGTAAGCTTGCCATATGCCAGTATAACTGAGTCTATCGGTCCGTCAGCCATAAGCTTCCCTTCATAGATATAAGTATATAAGTATATAAGTATAGATTGGTTAGATTGGTTGACACTGCTTTTAGTCCTTGGGAAGGAGTGACAGTAGTGTGCTGTGATCGTTGATTAGTTAGTTAGACCATGAACTGTTATGATACGAGATATGGTTGTTGGTTGTTTCTGTGGTAAGTTGGTAATAAGTAGATGAAGAGGATATAGTTGATTCGTTGTTCGATATTGGTGGATTAGGAGGATTATATACCATATCTGTTATAGTACAATGCACCCTTCGTTGTTCTGATGGTTCGAGAGATAGTTAGGAATAGGTTAGTTCGTTCGAGATACATTAGTGAGTTCGAGTAAGGGGATAAGTTAGTTATAGCTTGGTTTGATATGGTTAGATGTTAGGTTGTTGTAGCTTGTTCATTAGAGGTTGATTCGATCTGTATTCCCTCTCGATACAAACAAACTGTTAATAAGACGATGCTCACTTCTGAATGGTAAAGATGTATAAAGGATTGGGAAAGGCAGGAAGGCTTAGCTCTGCTTTCCTTCCCTTCCCGCCCGGTGCCGTCTGTTAACCCACGGTATGGTGAAGGCGCTGTTGATGAGCTGCCGATCCGCTAGCCTGGTAACGTTTGTTTGCTTGAAACCCATTGCATGGTGAAGGCGCTGCCCGCCGATCCACTAGCAGGGATATCGATTGGATCCTACTAAAAGTTTGGGAGCGAAAACATCCGGGAGACTTCAGCCAGCTCCAGCCATCTCCTAGCCATTGGTTTGAACGACTAGAATCGCCCGTCTTCATGCTGCGATAAGACCAGCCCTCCTTCCCTTATGAAAACAAAGTAAACCAGAGTTAGTGAACCCCGCCCCCCCAGTAAGGCTACACGTATTGAAAGCCGGTAATAAAGCAAGCCATAGAAAATGGTTTCCAAAAAGAATTTGTAGGCCATGCTTTAACAATATGTAATGACGGTATCGAATTCATTATTCGATCGAGAGAGCGTGAATGCATATATTATATATGTAATTACGGGCATGATCGATTCGGATTCGATGTCATAGTCATACTCACGGATGATGAAATCTGACCTGAGATGAAGAGAGCCTGAGATGAAGAGAGATCGGTTTCTTTTGTTACCAATTTCGATGAATATCATTTTCTTCAGATTGTTAATCTCCTCAATACTGGACCCTGCCACGAGCATATCATCCTACTGTTGTATGTGGATGATATAAGAGTTCTCAAAACTCTTAACATAACAACAGTGATCTGCATGGCACCTCGTGAACCCAGTACTACACATGAAGCTGTCGAACTTATTGTACCATTGTCTTGGAGCTTGTTTCAGACCATACAAGCTCTTTCTCAGTTTGCACACTAGACTCTCCTTTCCCTGCACTGCGAATCCCTGTGGCTGATGCATATAAATATCTTCCTCCAAATCACCATGAAGGAATGCCGTCTTCACATCTAACTGCTCAAGATGTAGGTTCTCTGCCGCCACAATCCCCAGTACCAGTCTGATTGTTGTCATCTTCACAACTGGAGAGAATATATCTGTGTAATCAACACCTTCCTTCTGCTGAAAGCCCTTCACAACTAATCTGGCCTTGTAGCGCTTGCTACCATCATGCTCACCTTTTATCCTGTACACCCATTTATTATGTAAAGCCTTCTTTCCTGCTGGCAGTTCAGTCAATTCCCATGTCTGGTTTGTCATCAATGAATCCATCTCATCTTTCATAGCTGACTCCCACTTGGTTGAATTTTCAACCCGCAAGGCTTCATCATAAGTCTCTGGCTCACCACCATCAGTCAACAGGATATAGAACAAGGAGGGTGAAAAACGATGTGGAGGTCTAATGTTCCTGGATGATCTTCGGACAGCAGTTGTAGGTGTACCATGTTCAACCTGTGGATCTGCATTCTCTTTATCCTCTGAATCCCTGTTCTGCACTGTGCTTTCAGACAACTCATCTAAGTTGACGAACTCAGACTTCTTAGGTTCCGGCTCTGTAACATCAGGTTCTGCACTTGACCTATCTTTGTACACAGCCTGCTCATTAAAAATAACATTTCTAA
>Ga0228600_1000074_pt1 | contig 14051 bp, 9 predicted proteins | sample CRU5metagenome_FD_182730 | JGI IMG/M metagenome (GOLD analysis project Ga0228600, IMG submission 182730) | Spruce roots microbial communities from Bohemian Forest, Czech Republic - CRU5 | ecosystem: Host-associated > Plants > Roots > Unclassified | place: Czech Republic: South Bohemian Region... | reverse complement strand
ATACGATGCACATGTGGCGGCATTTGAATAATGTGATCTCGTACCCGTAGTTCCAAGCTATAATGTATCTCATACCAAGTCCCAAGTTATAAAGTATCTCATGCTATCTCACTAGTAATGAAAGTCCCTCATCCTCATGCTATCTCACTAGTAATGAAAGTCCCTCATGCCATGCCAAGCTGATTGAGTCTCCAATGCACAGAGTTAATATGGATCGTTCATGATCTCTTCGTACGCTGCTAAGTATCTGATCATACCTTAATGTATCCGATCATATCTTCATGTATCCAATCATATCTAGTGAGAATAAATTCATAGCATAGTATCTTATCATATGTGATAGGCAATGTATCCAATAGCTAAAGAGGCAATGTATCTAATAGCGAGGTAATAAAGGTCTGCTGAAACACAATGTATCTAATAGGTAATCGCAACAAGAAGAATGGCACTTGGTTGAGTTTTCATGGGGTGAGGTTGGTTTAGGTACTGTATCCCATCTCCAGCATTTCCTCGTGTCTTGTATAGGGACAAGATGCTATTATCGCCGGTTCATTCAGAAATAGTGGTTACTGCCATTGATAGTATAGAATGCTGCGTATCATGAAGAGAGAACAGGTGGCTCCTATATAGGTAACCGAGGCTGGTTCATAGCGACCAAGTCTATCTATCTCGTATATAGACAGAAATGGGTTCGATCCTCCTCATGTATAGACAGAAGTGGTGATACCCTAATGTGAGATGGTTTGGCTCAACCCTAAAGGTAGTATGCATGGACATATCATGAGGTACGTACTATAGGTGGGGCTCAAATATCAAATTGATTGGGTTGAGGTGAGGTCTAAGTGGAGATTACAGAATCGGAACGGCTCCAAGTGTGAAATTTGGCTAATCAATATCCTCATCAAGAATGGTTGATAGCTGCTGGTTTGTGTGCGGTTACCAGAATCAATCAATCACGGATGGATCGACTAAATAATCAATCGTGATGGGAAGAGTCAAATACTTGAATTTGGTCTCTACCCTCAGGATTGACTAAAGGTTAGTCTGAGTACAACATTGGGTTTAACGCGGTTGATTCATTCATTCATTCGGATAAATAATAGAGAAATAGGTTGTTTGTGGGTATCGTTCTAAGCTCTAAATATAATGATAAGTGGTTTCCAGGGTCGGTCTAAGTGTCGTACAAAGTAGTTCTAAGTGGGTTGTATCAATAACTTTAGGAGATTCTAGTGGTTGTTCCCCTCTGTTGTACTTTTAAGTACGTCTCCTGCTGCCCCGATTACTTGTACCCGGATCGTAGCATAAATCTCAGTATTAATGTAGTATAAATGTGAGTGGTTAGTGTAGCTCAAAGGGAATAAGCTATCGGATAAGAATAGGTTATTGTGAAGGTTTCTATCCTGGTATCATGTCTATGCCAAAGCTATAATAAGCTTTGTTTTTCTTGGTTTAGGCCTGGTTCAATTGCTAAAGGTTTGTCTAGGTAATAAATAGGATCCTGGCCGGTTGATTAATTGCTCTGGTTGGGTTGTTATCGATAAAGACTAAAGAATGAGGGTTGTGTAGTTGTCTGCTGCTAGGATTGTGTAGTTATGGTAAGTGTAAAAATGAGTGATCTACGTGTTCCATAATTCAATAGGAGGATGCTTCTCCTGGTTGTAATTGTGTTTCCGGTTCGGTTAGTTTCGTTTCCCCTCCAGCCCCTTGTTTCTTATCTCGAACCCTTCGATGATTTGGATCCGTAACAATAGATTTTTTATATAAGCCCAAAATGTCAATTGTCTATGGATCAACTTATGTTTTTTGTGTCCCTTCCTGCTGTTGGTTGTGTTTATCTGATTGGTGTCTACTGATGAGTAGTAATATCTTGGTTTGTCTGTCTGGGTCTATCTTCTTTGTGTGAAGCAAGTAGTTAGAGTTCGTAATGAGTTGCTTTTCTTTTCTAGTTGTTTTGTAAGTAAGTATCTGTGATTCCTTGTCCTTGTGTTAGGAGTGAAGTAAGAAGAAGTGGAGTCGTTTTCGAGTCTGAGATGCAAGTTTCCTAGTTGTCGGTTAAATAGGTCTAGTTTCAAAAGTATAGGTGGGTTCTTGGTAAAGGTGAAAGAAGGCTAGTTATAGGTTTAAAAATGTGGTCTAGTTTTTGGTGTGGTTTGTCTGGGTTTTAGAGAGTGAAGGTTTGGGCTAGGTTGAGATGCGAGTTGAGTAGGTCGGGTTTGAAATTCTCTAGGTAGAGGGCTGGTCTTTTTTAAGTGATAAAGGTAGAAAAGTGTAGGTTCCCAAACAAATAATAGAATAAAGATTTCATAGAAGAATATGATAGTAAGTCAAGAATCAATGGTATCAACCCAGCATCCAACCAACTCAACTCATAAATTCATGCTTTTGGAAACAACACGTGGCCTAAGCCGACCAGAAGGAGGCGCCCCGACCAACGGGAGGAAGAGCCACCCCTAGAGTGAGGGGTCAAGAGAGAGACTAGTAATTCAATATGTTATCTTGTGCTAGGTATTTTATTTTTCATCTGCTTAGAGACTAGGAATTTGATTTTTTATCTGCTTGGGATCATCAAGCATAGTAATTTTGATAAGCATAGTGATTTTGATCCTCCCTAATCTGATAAGGTGTAGCGACCCCCGGCATGCACAAATAGGTCCCGTGTCAAAATGATGTCCCAGTATCAATAATGATGTAAAAGTAAGAGACAGAAATGAACCCACCGGATTTGATCTCTTACTAGGGAATTTGAATGATACAAGGCCCCTTATAAAGTATAAAAAATGGGTAGGTAATAATGGGTCGTGTAGCCCAACAATTCTCAGTAGTAGCAAAGCCAAATATAAGAACTAAACGGCTCTAAAAGCTTTACTAGGTGGACCACAAGCTAAACAAAAATGTGTGGGGTAATTACGGGTAGTTCCCATGTGCACCCCCTTCCATCGTCCATCATCTGATGAATTGGGTAGGAACCCCGAAACCAGCACTCGTTGTTTAAATTGATGACCCCACTCCTCCTCCGATTCCGCTGTAGTTGATCCCCTGCCCAGGGACTTAGGTCATTTCCTGATACACCGATATTAGTCCGCCTCCTTCATAAGAATCCCATCCAGCTCCAACCATCTTTGTATTAGCTCCACCAACCATCTTTGTATTAGCTCCGACCATCTTAGTCTTTGTAGGACCCCCATTATGAGATCTAAAAGCTAGAGCTAGGACAGTTAACCATGCGTTGGAACATAAAAAGTGGTATGTATCGGAACACCATGATGGTTATCGAACTACACTACTTTCTTTTGGAGCAGCTATTTCTAAAACAATACCTAGATAAGGAGGGAACTGTCGTTATTATAGGTTGTGTGTGGCTGAAGTATATAAAGTAAGTAAGAGGCTGTAGTTAGAATAGGCCTTTGTAGTATGAGGTGAGAGCCCGTTGTGAGAGGTGATAGGCCTGTGTAGTTCTAAGCAGTTCTAGCCTGTAGCATATACTTTTATATCTAATAAGTAAGCTAGAGTAAGTATGAGTGAAGTTTCCATAGTAGCGAGCCCTCTAGTTTTATCTTATTCCTACTCTTCATACTTTACAGACACCTACTTTTCAAAGATCCTACCCTCGATTCCTTAAGGAGATAAGCAACCTTATTAGTAAGACTCTACCTAAAGCTTGAAGCTGGGTTAGCAGCATAGTGGATCAGTTGGGTTAGCATAGTGGAGTTTTTTAGGTTTAGTTAGTAGTGTTCGTTCATGGATAAGAAGTGTTCTGAATCCTACTTAACACACCCGATAAGAAAGTATGAAAAGTAGGAGCTTTCCTTCTATTAGAAGAGAGATCAAGCAACTCTAATGAAGATAAAGTTGTTACTCTTTACTCCACCGAATTCCTTCCTTGCATAGGAGGTACTCTGCTCGATTGTAGAGTAGAGCCCTGCTGGTTTATTAATGAAAATAGAATATCTATCCGATTTTAGAAGCCCGTCTGGCACTCGACCCGAAATCCTGACTTAAGATTAGTACGATCTTAGGAAATGCATATCTGTGATTATACTTAGCATGTTTGCCTTACTACGCCATGTTCACAAAGTAGAAATTACCGTCCCATACGGTTTATATAGACTAAATTACCACATACATACGCCAGAGCGCCCGAATCCATGAAATTATAAGGCACTGGACCGCCAGATAGTAGAGTAATCCTATGTAAGAATTATGGAAACCAAAAACCCTCCGAGCTCTCATTATAGCAGCAGAAAGACTCCGGGAGACCCCAGTAGTAGTCTATACCAATAGGTTCTAAGCTGTAGTGGTTAAGGTAAAGGTGGCCATACAGAGTGTCCCCTTTGTTGGTGCTATAGGTCAGGTCCATGTCATGTCCTTTTTGAAGTCATGTCCTTTTTAGTGTTGGACTACATTTCGACAGATTTGCAGGTGGTTTCTATTTTTACGAAGCCCCTCGCTAAGGGGAAGTTTGAGATGCTAAGGGTCTAATATGGGGTATGGAGTTATGGCTTCTTTCCTTGGCCTTATTATATCCTGCTATCTTTCACCCATGAAACGATTCAATACGTTAAAGCGGAGTTCGCGTGCCGGGGAAATAAGTGCGCACAAGACAGATATCTTTGTCTATCCCACGTATATTTTCTTTAGCCCACTTAGGCTCTCATAATCGATCGTACCCTATATCTCGTAGACAAATAGAGATATCTCATTATATATGTATATATGCTTGCCTTATGACTTGCCTCACTATAGAGAGCTCTGCTCAGGTTTGACCGAGTCAATTCCATTGGGAAAAACTGAGTTGTCCGTTAAGGATCTGACATTCATCAGTTAAAGGGAATCTAGTGACTTGCTTTATTACTTGAGACCATGAGGAAGCCGACAGGAGCCGTAGGTAATATCTCGGTATTCCCATAAGATTGGTACTCTACTACCCGAACCCAGTCCGTAGGTAATGTCTCGGTAGGAGCGCTAGCTGGATGGATAGATTCTTTATTTTGTGTCCTGACTATGGAAAAAACCTAAAGTAATGCAGCTTTTTCATTTGGCTTAATGCGCCACTTTTCCCTTGACCGCTGCTCTTTGGCCTTAGCTGGCTGCATCAGCTTAACTCTTAGTTTCTCTTTCGTCTGCCGTTCCTCTTATAAACTGCAAAGAGCAGGAGAGAATATAAGAAGGAGAAAACGAAATACCAAACCATATCAGGCAGGCTGGACAGGTAAAGCTTAAAGGGAAAGCTGTATCTCTTTCTTCACCCCGTTCAAGTTCAAGCCCTGCTTTCTCTGTCTCTGATGTTCAGGAAGAAGGTCAAGCAAGCTGTGTCAAGGATGCTGTATCTTTCCCATCAAGGGAAACAAGCCCGGTATGGATCTTTCTCTCTCTGTACAGTGGGGACCAGTGAAAGCCCATAGATGGATGGATTTCTACAGGGCAGGGAAGACAGGGATTCCCAGCTTGATATGTATCTGTACCAACCAGTGAAAGGCTGGAAGGTACACAAGCCGTATGCTTTCCCAGCTTTATATTAGGGGAAGTACAGTGGGATGTGAAGAAGGTATCTTGGCTATGATGTGATGGGAGGGAAGACAGTGAAAGCCCCTCTCTGGATCCCATATATTTATTTATATGCTTTCTCTGATTAACCCATTCCCGCTTGATCTGATTAAGGTCATACAGTGATGGGACCAGTGAAAGCCATCTACTATAAAGATCTTTACCCGCCACCCACCCAGTTCAAGATATCTTTAGGGCCCCAGTGAAAGGGAAACAAGCTTTATATTATGTTCAGGAAGAAGGTACCATAAAGTGAAGCTTTACCCCTTCATCATAGCTTATAGAGTAGAGTCGATGGACCCCATGCCGCCATACGAGGAGACAATGGATAGACTACGTGTTGCTACAGTTAGTGAGTTGAACAGCTAGTGGATGGGACAAGGGGCGGGCAAATAACGACTATGCGCAGTGAATCTTTACTATGTGCATAGGACACAGCTATTTGCAGTTATACCTTCATGCCAAGAGTGATTTACTACAGCTCGTTATATATGATGCACCCGCTGAGAATCATACACTCATAGGAAACCACCAGTTATTGCCAGTTCTAATTGACAATAGCCGCTAGTTGATCCAGGAGTCATAGTCGATGCCGCTAGTCAATTCTGGTGTCGATCCACTCAATGCCGGTACTCCATGCAGTCGATGCCACTCATAGCTGGGCTGGGCTACTCGGCTTGGATACTCTCTACAATTGGTCACTCTACTCGGATACTCTACTCGGCTTGGATACTCGGTGGGGATAATACGCTGCTTTACTCGGATCGGCTGCTTGGATGGATGGATGGATATAGTAATTGCTTGGATCGGCTGGACGAACACAGATCAACAGAATCCACCTCGAACTCATCTTTTCCTCGACCCTACGAACTCTAAAAACTACACCCTCTACCCTCGACCCTATACCTCGACCTCACTTACGTATGCGCAACACAGGGTTACTTAAGAACTCACGTAGCCCCGTTGTAAAAAGCATTGCCCGTTCATAGTCACACACAGCCAATCATAGGCAGGAGGAGGCTTAGCCAGGATAGCGCCAAAAGGGAATTGCCACAAATAGTAAAGTTGTCATAGCTCCGTTGTCATTGCCGAGAGAATGAAAAGTGATAAGGAAGGACCCACATCACCAATGGCCGAGAGGAAGGAAAAGGCCCCCACGATACCCGAGTCACCTTCACAACGTGCCATATTCGCCCAACACGGGAAGAAGCTACGGGACGGGAAGAGACCGAGTGAGTGAGTTAGTCACAGCCATTGGGTTCATAGCCGATAGCCACTCATTGCCGATAGCCACTAGTTGATGCAGTCGATCCCGCTACTTGTTGCTGCTACTCGATGGCAGGTGTTGATCACTCGATGCCCGGTACTCAATGATGGTACTCGATACAGGTAGGAGTTGATCACAAGAGTCGATTCCAAGTGTCGATGCTGGTAGGCGCGATCCAGGTGTTGATGTCAGGTGTTGATCACTCGATGTCAGGTTTCGATGTAAGTACTCGATCCAGGTATGGATCCAAGTGTCCATGCCAGGTACTTGATTCGATCCAAGTGTTGATGCCAGGTGTTGATCACTCAATTCAGGTTTCAATCCAGGTAGGTTTCGATACAAGTGTTGATGTCGATGCTTAGCTTTCTTTCTACTTTAATTTCTTTCACTCCCAATACGAGGTCTAATCTATCGTCCCCATCGAGGTCTAATCTAAGCCTCATGTTCTCTACCCTTGACCCTCCAACTCTACCCTCCGCCCTATACCCTCGACCCTCCAACTCACTTACCGATACGGAACAAAAGGTTCCTACATCGATTGGATTGAAGGGATGAATCACGATGCTTACTTATGATGCACCCGTTTTAAGGTCATGCGCCAGACACATTGTGCTAGTCAGGTAGTGCCAGTCAGGGAAGGTTACGCATCTTGGGAAAGGCACCCACAAGCAAAAATGATGTGACTTGGTTGTAGTAGTTCTTGGGGTAAGCCAGGAGCGACAGCGACGTGGCATTATCGTAACCCTTCATAGAGAGAGTAATTAGACTGAAAGGACAATCACTCGTGCTATGAATCATACTAGAAGCTAGAAGGTACATCCCCATATTTGCATAGCTAGAATAATTAGACTGAAAGGACGGGGAATGAGACGTAACCCGACAATTCCTCTCCTCGTACGTAACCCTAAACCTTGCGGGATTAATTAGACTGAAAGAGGGCATTGAATCGCCAGATAATATTGCTCTCTGATGAGATTTTTGTCTTTGGTCAAGGAATGAGACCTGGCACCTTCGGTAATGAGACCAAGCACCTTACCCTTCACTTCATAGCTGGATTAATTTAACTGAAAGGGCATTTAATCGTATGAAAGGAAAGCCCTACACTATCACTCATTATATTTCTTTCTTGGGTTGGTACAACTTTCACGATTCCAACTTTCACTCTGATGATAGGATAGATTTTTTCTTTACTGGCTGGCTTGCCGGGGTGGGTGAAACCGGGATAGGATAGAGTTTCTTTTAACTGGGTGGCTTGGTAACGCGTGAAACGTGGTAACGCGCCGGGGCTTTAACGCTAGGTGGCTGGGTGGCTGGCTCGGGAAGCAAAAAAGGAGGGCCGAACTGCGGCAGGAAGCATAAACGGAGAGAAGCTTGAGCAAGTCATTAATGACATCAATAAATACTTGTACCTCTATTCACTTCTGGCAAGCCCCACCAGTCAGCCTTTCATGCCAGAGAGAATGCCACTATCCATTCTTTGAGGAACACCGTGACGTGAGGAGACAAGAGGATACAAAGTCACTTCCAGCCAGCCTTTCATAATTAATGCCATCCAGCCGGGCGTATGAAAGCTTATGCCCCAAGGAAGGCCTTCCCACTCCTGGCCTTCCCACTGGGTGCCTTGAAAGAAGGGAGGGAAGGGAAAACACCATTTCAAGTCCATGCCTATCTATCCAAGGTCAGAGCCCTGAAAAGATCATCAAGCCAATCCAATCTCCCTGTCTGAACTTGCTGGTGCGGTAACAGGTCTCTATTTCCATTTATGTAGTCCCATCCAGTGAATTCCCGGCACAGTCCACCATCCAGCGAGCCTTTCTTTCACCTCTGCCTGCCTCTTGAATATGGTCACTTCCCGCATCTAACTCTGTCTAAATATCCTTCCCCCTTCCTTCCTCTGAGACCCTTAACAGTCGAGTGTCTAAAGACCCTTAACGAGTGTCACCCTTATCAGTCGACCCTTCCTTCGTTCCTTACGCGGGTTGAACTTTCACAGGACAGCATTGATGTGATGCCCAGTCTTGGCTTCATTTCTCTTATTAAGTGTATCTCTAACGACCTGTTTATTAGATCTATAAATGGATACTCTTTATGTTCTTATTTTATATCTCTCGTCCGCCTGTTGTTAGAATATTTCTATATCAAGGTAAGAGGTATTTAAATAATTCCTTACCTATGATTTTGGCTAGATAAGTTCAAGATAAATCACGTAATAAAGATATGGCTGGCGTGAGCGGAAATGCCCTGAAAAGTGCATTCGCGGAATAGCTAGATAGGGATTCATACGCGGAATAGCTAGACCTTAAAAGTGCCCTACATAGTATGTAAATCTATCCCCTGAGAGATCGATCGATTGTAGAAGGCCCCCGAAGATGTGATTTAGGAAGGAGCCCGGTGCATCAGAAGAAAAGAGTGGCCCTCTGTGAAGGTTGGGCTTAATTCCCTGGATCCAGGACACTGACTTCTGAGCCGGTAAGGTCAGGTAGAAAGCTCCCTGTTTCCGAACTGGCAGTGTTTGAAAAGCCCATCTTTGTCTAACCCTGACCTGGCTGGAAGGAAAGTGTGAACCCGAGCAGCCATACCGGGTGTGCCGGGTAGTTAAACCGGGGTAAGGAAGGTAGGTGTAGGTCCGTCCCTGTTAAAGTTCAACCCGCGTAGTAGGTTAAACCCGCAGGCCCTGGTTCGTAGTGTTATTTAGTAAACCTTGAGCCGCCTTGACCTGATGAATTCTTCCATAGTCTAATCTATCCCCTGAAAGAAAGATCGATTGTAGAAGGAAATATATCCCCGATCGGTCCCTGTTCAGGCCCGGGTCAGGGAGGTGTAAGGAGATTTACCCACCCACATACATTATCTCTTTCTTTTATTTTATAACGTTATTTTTCTTTCTCTATGATTCATTCCGGGTGCCGAAGGAGTAGTTCCGTAACACGCTTGGGGGTAGATTGTATAGATGATCTTTCTCCTTACCTTCCTTCCTTTCCCTATCGGTCGAGCGACTACGTTCCTCGATCTTCCTATGGTCAATCGAGTGCCTTCAACCTCTCCTACTAACCCGAGCGAAGCGAGGGCCTTCTTACTTTCCCCCCATGGATGAAGAATAGCATTACCTACGATTCCAAATAGTGAGCCATGCATTACACGGAGGAATAATAGCATTACCATACGGCTTCATGACCCATACGGCTTCATGACCGGACACATCACATACGGAATATCGGTTCTCTTCATAACAAGATCACATACGGAATATAGGTTCTCTTAATTAAATATATTCATCACCACAGTGGGAGAATAGCTGAATAGCTTAGTGTTACGGTGACCCATATCATGTCACCATATTAGCATACATCGTTACGACGTTCTGGTGTTACGGTGAACCAACCCATATTACGTTTGTTACGACGTTCTGGTGTTACGGTGACCCATGTTACGTATATAAGTGAAGTGGTGAAGTGAGCGTAAGTGAAGTGAGCGCCTTTAGGTTAGGTCGAGCACTCAACCGACTACAGGTTATGCACTCGACCGTATGGGACAAACAAGAAGATTAGATTGGTTCACAATAAGATCAGAGATAGACATAGACATAGACATAGACCGTTCACGTATCATGCTATTCACGATACCATGGTACGAAAGGGAAAGGGATGACTTCTCCCGACGTCGCATCGTTCGTTGCTCAAAGCAATGATCATGGATTTGACCGTAAAGGATTCATAATTCATCTTTCCCTCCGTTCGGACATAAGGTCGTTACCTCGACCAATCAATAGGTCGAGCCCATAAATGTCCTATCGGTCGAGCGAAGTTGTCTATCGAAGATTCAATATTACTTAGAAAAGGGACGGCCCGGAACCATATCGTTTTTTTTTTTTAACTAAGCTTGTCGGCGCTCTAGGCACCCTTTCCGCATGTTCCTCTTCAATCAATTCTTCAACGCGTTTTCGCATAAACAGTACGTCGATAGGTATGTAACGTAACGATTCGGTCATTGTAGAAAGATATGTTCGGACTGAGATATTCTTCTCCTTCAGTAGCATCCTTCTTTAGTTGCGATAAAAGAAGCCGATTGCTCTTTACGGGTGATAGCTGATTGTAACCCGGTCTCTCGCTGACCGTCGTTATATTCAGCTGTTCATACTTATCCCTTGCCTCTGGCCGTGATACCGGTCGTGATATTCTTACCATTCTAGGTAGGTTCCGGCCTTCCTGAGTCTCTTGCCTCTGGCCGTCGTGGGTAATAAGCCCTTAATTGTCTCTTACGGACTGGAGCGAACCTGTCCACCCGAATCGATCGATACCATAATTCCTAGGAAATGGATAACACCTGTTCGTTCCTTATGGAAACTTATATTATGGTGATCACCTATTGAAAGCTCTAATCCCAACTCTCCCATGAATTCTGTTATATGACGGATAGCGGTATGGTGCTCAGTGGGGATAGGCCCGGGAGTAAGTCGTCGGCATAACGAGCATACCGGATTAGCGGATAGCTTGATAGCAGGGTTTTCATCTTCATGTCGAAGCTATGGACATGTTCAGGAGTACCGGAGATATCGAGCAGCCCTGTGCTATACCTCTAGATCGTAGTTTTTCTCTTCTCTATCGCGGAGATCGGCGAAACAATGGATTAGATCAACTGCCCTGGAATCAGGAATGCATAATTCCCAATAACTTCTCGTGCGTGATGTCTTACCAACATAATAACATGTCATTGCGGTTACTCTGGCCTAGTGGGACACTAATCTCTCTGGCCGGTTCTTTCTTTCTCTCTGGCCGGGAAAGCTACAGACAGGAATGCAATACTAAAGGCGCCCTTCCTTATTTCTCTCTGGCCGGGAAAGGGAATACTAAAGGCGCCCTTCCTTCTGAGCTTAGCCATCTATAGAATCGACTTCAATTGATATATAATCGTCTTAAACAACACATCGAATTGGCTTTAACGAATCAAGTTATACCTATAGGGAATACCGGTAAGGACCTAAACCAAGCTAACGACTTCACCCCCTTAACGCCAGGGAGATAAGGCGCTAACGCCAGGGAGATACCCACCCTAAGCTAACGACTTCCCTCCCTCGTATCCCTAACTCCGCTTAACGAAGCCAAGGATATAAGGATAGGTGAATACTTCGTGAAATAAGGGTATTAATTAATTTAGATAATGACATCTATAATGATTTCGGAAGGGACCTACCTTATCCCAAATTGATCAAGCTTGGACGTCAGTCGAGGGAGAACTGGCTTGGTTGGAGTAGTTAAGACACCGCCCAAAGTACTTCTACGCGAAGTGGGTCACCAGTGTATACGAAGCTGCCCTTCGACTGGGGAACACTTTATATAATGGGATATGGAATGGAGTGATGTTCTCTCCCGTTGGTCAAGTGTCTAAAGTGGGAGAGAGAGAAAAGGAAATATAGTTGCCAAATATTAAAATTACCAAGCTAATTATACTTGTTAGTTAGATATGAGTTAAGGAATATCTAACTAAGCAAGGCACTGGCTAGGTAACACTGCCACTTGCTACTGATCCCTTACACTATTTTCACCTGGTACCGCCAAACTCACACTGCCTACCGGGGCTCTAAAATATGTATGCCCTAGCCCTTCCCATACTAGACTTACTCTTAACACCTCGGACATACCTTCCTTACAATCACACTATCACCTTGTCCAAGCCACCCTTCCCGCTGATGCTCACCAAGCACTGCCACTGCCTACTGATTGATGCAACCCTTGTCCAAGCAACCCTTCCTACTGATGCTTACCTAACTATTACTTCCTAATACACTCTTACTACCTAGGACATGTTAACCACACTAATGTATTTCTGCCACTACCCCAAATAAGTATTCTCAACTGATGCCAGGCACTGACAAACCGACCTATACAATAGATTTCACTCGGTTGAGATCACCCGTCTGTCTATAATCTATCACCCTTATATACGCACGCTTTTATATCCATATAACCTTAGTCTTCCTTGGACTAACCCTTGTTCCTTGGACTACCCCCAAGCACACACCTAATTATATATGATCCCTCAATCTGGCTTTCACAACAAGTGGTTCACTAATCGTCAGTTTCCTAATCCAGTTATGTGGTCAGCCTAGACCAATACAATAAGCGCTAATGATGCGACGGAGCGGAGTGGCACGTGTTGTTTGTGACCGCTGGGTCAAATGTTTGAAGTTATTAGGTCATCTCTCTGTCACTTCAGGTTGGTATCCGTAGCGGCGATTATCTTATCTGCAGTCATTTCTGGCACTATGTTTTGTACCATCGCAGCTGTTGTGTTCCACGACTGGACCGAGGCATAAGACAAGGCGTGTATCGCTTGGGTGTGCATATTGTGTAAGGTCCATATCGTCTGTGTAGCTATGCTATTAACCTCTGTGGGGCCATATAGATATATTTGTTCATCACCTTTCCAACACAGCAGTCTGGAGCGTGAACGACCCTCTTCATCCCTAGCGGCATCCGAGTGGGCTCATCTGATATCAGTTTAGTCCAGCCCTCGGAGCACGTATCAACGTTTCAGACCGACCGGTTTCTTGCCATTTACAAGACCCATCAGTAGGCTCTTCCCTCCGCCTTTCCCTGTTAGCATAATCTCCGCTAATCAAGCATATATTTAATTTCATTTAGTGCCCTTCCTTCCCGCTGCTGCAAGCATCTAAGCGCCAGATCCGGGAAATCTATATTCTTGGGCCACAAACAACGATCAACGGGCACTAAGCAAAGACGTAAACGCTTGACCGACCCAGAATGTCACATAAGACATGGATCGCAAAGGTAAAACCCCAGAACCCACTATATATATATATTAGAGATCCTTAATAAGTCTTCTAAATAGAAATCTATTTCTATTTATTGAGGGCACGTGTTGAAAGAAAGCCCAGGAAGTTGAAGCTAAAGGATAGTCAAAGGTTCAAATGGCTGGCAGAACTAGTGTAGGGGTGGAAGAGCTTCAAACACCTCAATGAAGCCACACCACTGAAAGATCATTGTGGTTCCAGGTCAACGGGCTATCTCCGCTAATGGTGAGAAATGCGTCTTCACGCCCGGTGCTCCGGGAGCCTGCGCTTCAGCTTACCGTAGTATGGATTTAAGCAATAGCTTAGTGAGTCGCTTACCAGAGATTATGTTGTTATGCCGTGATGAGATGCGACCGTACGATGGGAGGAAGGGGTCCTAGGTGCTCCATCAATGACAGGAGGTTCGCTATCCTTACTGCTGGGAGATCG
>Ga0228600_1000073_pt1 | contig 14096 bp, 12 predicted proteins | sample CRU5metagenome_FD_182730 | JGI IMG/M metagenome (GOLD analysis project Ga0228600, IMG submission 182730) | Spruce roots microbial communities from Bohemian Forest, Czech Republic - CRU5 | ecosystem: Host-associated > Plants > Roots > Unclassified | place: Czech Republic: South Bohemian Region... | reverse complement strand
GTACGGTTGGTTTTTCTTATCTCTCTAGTTACTTTATTATACGTAATTACGTATATAATGAGGGCAGAAATGCATAATTACATATATAATAGCAGCCACTTATTTCCTCTCCCGTTGGTCGAGAGTTCGCTGCCTCACCCTCTCCTTACAGTCGAGCGTGCTTTCGCATCCTCTCCCGTTGGTCGAGAGTTCGCTGCCTCACCCTCTCCTTACAGTCGAGCGTGCTTTCGCATCCTCGGCGAATAATAAGAAACGCGATCTAATAGCTCAAAAAGACAATAGCTTCGGCAATAAAAACCCGTTCCCTTTGGTGTATAAGCTTTTACCCCCTTCCGTTTATGAAGAAAGCAAGCCCCGTTTCATCTGGAGGTTTCATCAAATAGTTACCAATCATAGTGTTTTCCATCCGGAGGTTCCATTGGGGATGGGGGACACTCCGTGGATAGACGAGACGAATGTGGGTGGAGACAGACGAACATAGTGAATTTATCCGTCCATCGTATCGATCCCAATCTATCAATCCCTATAATTTCTCCGTCTATCGATCCCGCCTTCTGGTTGGGAATTAGATCCAAATGTCGCGAAGAAATTAGTGATCTAAGTGTATCTAAGCCTAAGGGTGGAACTTTTTCCACCGCACGGCGGACTTACAATCCTGCTTGGCAGCACAAGCAAGCCCTTCTTTTTTTACCATCCCGCACTATGGACAGAGGGATGTTACAGACATTCAATGAGATGTTATGGGCATTGGAATGTTATGGTTCCCCATCCCGCACAGCAAATATTTGAATCCCACCTTTAATTGATGCTATGCCAAAACATTAATAGTTGGGAAAGGGGCCACGAATAGTTGGGGAATAGTTGGAATCTCAGATCTAGTTGCAGAAAAGAGTTGGATCCGATAGATAGTCGTTGAGCGGGAGGGAAATAGTCTTATTACGGATTCTAAAATGGTTGCCCCATCTCTTTCCCTCGGTAGTTCAGTCTAGTTACTCCATCGGGTTCTTTTAGTGGCTTCGAAACTAGCACTAGGTAGGGATTGAAGGGACTAGGTAGGCATTGGTGTTAACCCTACAGCTGGACATGGTCAAGCTGATGAAGGGGGGGGTGGAGGGAGAGGATCAAGCCCCACTGATGAAGGGGGGAGGGGAGGCGGGTGAGTGGACGAGCATGACCTCGCCCCACTTGACTTAGTTCTAGGCTTTTGTTGAACGGTTCAAATAGCCTTTCTATTGCTGCATATGATCCTCAAATAGTGAATCACCATATGTAACGCTTCATCATTCATTCCTTCCATCCATTCAAGGTAGGAACGTGCTTTCTGTAGTGGTAAGTGATGTAGGAACGTGTGTTCCGTAGCGGTAAGTTGGAAGACATCTCCTCTCTCGGATATGTCATGATGGTATCGCTCACAGCAGGTGTAACTCAGGTGATTCTGGTGATGAAGGCTCCTTCCTGGTTCAAGGCTTCTGGCAAAGGGTGAAGTTGAAAGGCGGCTCTTGGTGAAAGGCTTTGAAAGGCGACTTCTGAAAGCTATGGAACAACAATTCGTGTCTATATGAACCAGTGGAGTTGGCAGGTGCGTACTGAATGCGGGCGGGTATGGGAAGCGTGTATTGTAAGCGGATATGGAATAAAGTAAGAATGGCGGGTATGGGAAACAGTAGAACGGGAAAGGAGAAAGCGGTAATGCTAGAATGCTGGAATGGGGTAATGCGGACTCGGACTGAACAACTCTGGGTCTTACAGAATCACAAACCTATGGGTAACTTACTGTTATATCCTTCCTTCTCTCTTGGGTTAGTTTCGATCCTTCCGTTGGAGCGCCACCACCTCACACACTTGGAAGACGTGTCCTGGGCGGGCGGTATCCTCCTCCTTTTTCCTTACGCGGACTGGGCCAAGGTAAAACGTAAAATTAGAGTGTTTTCTTTATTCGGTATCATCTGAAGTTATTCCCTGGTCCGGGTAGTCCATCTCTCGATAAAAATAAGGATAATATCTCTAAGCTTTTGTTATATACCTAATTATATACCAATTCTCGGCTAAAATTATTTGGCAACTGGCTCCTTCCTTCCTGGGTGAGGTGTCCTGGGCAGGCGTTCTGAAAGCAGGACTGGGGAATGACGGGAGACTGGGGAGAATGGAAGAAAAGGAGAAAGGGAGAAAGGGAGAATGCGCGTTACTGCTGCTGTAGGATTGGGTACTGAAAGCTGGGAAATATGGGTACGTGATATGGGTATCGAGTAATAGAGCTAATTAGTCTGGATGGCTCATATTGGGACGTAAGCAGATACTTATCTCTCGGGTATTTCTATGACTGGCTATTATGCGGGGTTACCTTATCCCTATCTGTTGGCTATGTCAGGTGAGAGGGCCACGGTTGGGAAGAGTTTGAGGGTCAGGGATAAAAGCAAAAGATTATTCCATTCCACCAATCATAATTACCTTTTTTGGTCCATCTACATGGAAGGGAATTCATACGTTCCACGGACGGGGCTATATTCAATCTTATCTCTATTAAAAGAGCTGGGCCCAATGCAACTCAGTTACCTACTGCCTAAGGGGCTCTATCAATCTGGTATATCTTCAACCGGATTTTCCCACTTCAAATAATTACCACGGGGCTATATTCAATCTGGTATCTCTTCGAACAGCTGGTACCAATTAAACTATGGGCTTTCTTCCCGCTACCCAATAAGCTCAGTTACCTACTGATCACGGGTATATATTCCACCTGTTCTCTATTCACCCAGTTAGTTAGTTAGTTAGTTAGTTATCATCACACCCAGTGGAAACTCATGCTGCTGTGAACCTGGAGTACACAGCTAAACCTACTAAGGCTTGTCCCTCTATTAGAAGGCTTTCACTCTCTAGTTATTACCTTAGGGCAATTGACTAAGACTTAAGCTAAGGCCAAGGCTTATGCAACTAGTTGGACTAGTGAATGTATGGGGGGAAACAAGGTTCTATCAGAATAAGTACTAATCATGGATTGACTCTTGGGGTCATAATATAACTCAATATTTGAGCTCAACCACTAGATGCACATTTCAATCATGGGGTCTAATGAGATAATAGGTAACAGGCTTCTGAAAAGAAAGTATAATAATAATAATAGCTTTCACTAGTACTTATCAGGACAGAGAATAGAAGTTCCCCCTGTTCCTGAGAGGCAATCTGATATTGGTTCTATTGGTTCAACCTGCATAAGGAAGCTGCTGTAGTAATCTAAGGAAACTCAATGTGAAAAGCTGGAACGCTACTCTAATGGGAAAAAGTAAAAGCTCCTGAACAATGGCAGTTCTAAAAAAATCACAACATTTCTCCATTTTATAGTAAAAAGCCCCGGCGAATCAGGGGGGTTACCAAGGAGAGCAGAGCATGGCGAATTCGGTTTTTTGGTACGGGGTGGCTCCAACAATATTTGCTAGTGAAACAGCAGGGTCCTTTATTTATTAAGGGCAGGCTCCAACAACAACCAATTTTCATATGGGAGCATTAGCCAATAAGAGTAATTGTATCAGAAAAGCCTATAAAAAAACTTCCTTCCAACGGGGTGTGGTTACAACATATGAGAGAAGCTCAGTTCAGTTCAATCCATTTAAAAGGCAAATATTCAGTGAAATTAAATAAAGATGGAAGCAGAGCGAACAAGAGCGGATGCGGAAGTGAAGTCGTGTGAGTGAAGTGGGTGCACTGATTAACCCCTTACTCCTTCTCCGTCCATGCATGACCAGGTGCCAACAGAACAGAGAGATGTTCCTGGATAGGAGTTCAAGTATACACGTTATGTGAAATCCATGAAATACATTTGAATGTATGGGAAACAAGGTTATCTCATAATAGGATATTAGGCCTTCGATACTCAAATGGGATACTCAACTAGGCTAATAGATTTAGGTTCTCATTTCAAGTGGAAATGCCAAGTTTCAATTCACTCAATGCCAAGAGGCGATCCAAGAGTCGATGCCGCTAGTCAATGCCTGTTGTCAATGCCAGGTGTCGATGCAGTCATAGCTAGGCTGGCCTGGCCTGTTCTACTTACTTATGGGATGGGTTTTGGCTTACTCGGCCTGGATCCCGGTTCTAGAAAACATTCTAATTAAATATTCTCGTCTAATAAAATCTCATCTTTAGTAGGTGGTACCAGGATGGGGGATATTGATCACTGCCTCTAATCTCGCTCCAATCCCCGAGGCTCCGCTAATCAACTTGGATGGACTAAGCTACTGGGGCTGCTGCTCAGCTGATCGACTCTGCTATTGAGGCTAGGATGCCTCTAATCCAATGCCTCTCTCTGGTCCACAATCTGCCTCTGATAACTATGCTGCCGCTTAGCCGATGGCCTCTAATACGCTAATCCAAGGGGGGAGGATGGGCTTATCGCTCTTTTACACTCGGCTCCCCAGATCTCGAATCCGCTGGCTATATTACAATTTGAGGGGCCTAATATCACAGGGGGGAACTACTGGCGGCTCCACGGTGGCTACTCAACAGCTCCTACTAACTAAATAGCACAATATTGGCACCGGCATGCTACTTTTGTTGCTTTATCTGATAATCATTGGCGCCAGCATTTGATGCTACTCCACGGATGCTACTCGCTTATACTTGATGATGCTACTTTATGCTTTTTAGCCCAATAGGAGAGTCCATTGGATATGTTTGTACTCAATGCGGGGAGACCCTAAATGGCTTGTACTCCATGGCAGTCAGCCAATAGTCAATCAATACAGGAAGTTCTGATTCCCGCTAGCCGAGGATACCGGGGGAGAAAGAAGCGGATACCGGAGGAGAATAAATAGTGAGCTGCCGCTAGCCAAGTGGATAGATACACAATCAGGTGAGTTAGGTCGGTTTTCAGTTAGTCATTACGGGATGCCATAGAAGAACTTCAGGCCTGGACACTTGCAAGAAAGAGGCCTGGAACTTTAGGTCTGGCACACAATAGAGGCCTTGACAATAGAGGTCTGGCTTTACACAGATACACATACTCTAAACACGAGTTAGGTGGAGCAGTCAGTTAGTCTTTTAGTGATGAGTCCGTTAGTCAGGCAGTGGGGAAAACACATGCAGCATGAGTCCATGGGTGGTGGGATAGGGATTAGTCACTTACAGCAAGCATGAGTCCGTTGGATATGCATCCGTAACTTGCATGAGTCCGTGGGAGGAGCTTACACAATAATGTTGACTTCGATGTCCATGCTGATAGGCTTGGCAACTATAAATAAATAGCAATGGCCATTAGCAATTCACGATAGCAATGGCGTTGGCTACGGCAGAGAATACAATCACTTTCTTTTCACCTGCCCAGAAATAAGCTCTAACGCTTTACCCGTGTAATCAGGACAGAAGCTTCGAACCTTGCTTCAGACCGCTCCAGATAATTGCTGCTACTTGCCCGGGAGGAAAAAAGGGCCTAAGGATCCCACCGCTCCACAACAGGAACAGACAGCTGCACTGGCTCGGGCCCCCCCCCTGACCTCCATATCCTGCGACTAGTCTTGGATGCTAAACAGAATAGCACAAGCTTTTAGCTTCGTTACACGAATGAGGAAGTTAATAGATCATGTTACTCCAGCTTGGGAATAGCGCTATCGCCTTGCCTCCTGGTTGGGTAATGAGAGAGACCGCTTGCTCCCATGATATGAGTAACGCTAATGCTCGATAGAGGCCTTGACGATAGAGGCGATAGAGTATATATAGCCCTCTAGCCTCTTGCCAAATTTTAGAGCAGCATATCAAGGCGCTGAACCTAAAAGCAATCGAATCCATCCCGCTGCCACTCATAGAAAAATAATAGACAAAACTTTGTGAAATGTCATTCTTCTGTAAAGAAAACAACACTTTCAAAGATGGTCAGCCTTGAATCAAAATAGATTTTCCGGGTAGCGCAAATGCTAATCTGAGAGTTTTCCCACGTTTTTATGTTCCCTAGTTTTTCCACCTTCCTTTAATTCTTTCAATTACCAGTTACTCTTCGTACTCTACAACTATCCATCCTCTATTTGAGGGCTACTACCCCACCACCCACATCTTTTCAAGCTATTGACCACTTCCTCCTTCCCTATTGATTCACCGCCTTTGCTCCGATGTCGGAGATGTCGGAGATGTCGGAGATGTCAGAGATGCTTTGCGGCGTTGCGGCGATGTGTTGCGGCGATGCATTTTTAGGAGGCGCCGATTCACCATAGTCAATAAACAGGAAGGAAGGAGAACCCACCACACCAGGAAGTTTACACAGGGAAGGGGGGCCTACTCACAGGAGAACAGCTACCACCTCGAGCTACACAGAGAAAGTAGTCTATTTGTATAATTGCATATATAATACACGAGCTTATTAATTAGTGCATGCAGAGCGACTTAATCTTCATGCTCACCTGCTGCTCTTCACAGTTAATTGCTTTATATATGTGCATACCGGAGAACCCATGGCGTTGGCAAGGGCAGAAAAAAAGAAAACCTACGCGATGGCAAGCTTACCGAGACGGAAACGGAGGTCTAGATTGGACAACATTAACGAGGTATTACTTAGTTATGCACCTGGAGAAGTTAATAATGCACGGGTGTATAATAACATAAATAATGCACGCTGATAAAATGACCCATCTTACGGGAGAGGCATTGATAATTGGGTTCTCTCAACGGATTAGTACTCTGGGGAGGCGAGTTCCCACTGTTTCATCTTCCGGGAGAGGCGTTCCAACTGATTCATCATTACCCTTCTAACGGCCCAAGCATTCTCCCATTATCTCCCGCCCGCATATCCCATTCTCCCATTATCGCATTACCCAGTCAGTCCGCTTTACCCAGATTCCCCAGTACACATTACCCATTCAATTCGCATTCACGCATTCCGGCCGCAACATACAACATCTTCCGAGAAAGGTGTACCAGCACTGATTAAGTCACTTGATAGAACACATCTTCCGGGGTGGGCCGCTTCGAAAGCAACTGATTAGATTGATTCACTTGGATGGGGAACAGCAGCTTCTGGGGGAGGTCGCTTCGCAAGCAACTGATGATTATGGTGGGGAGGAAAGATGTGGGGAAGGAGAGCGTTAACATGAAGAAGAGAGGATAACTGCTCTTTTCACCCCGAAGTATGACTGGCCTTCCTGCCTGGTGATATAGAGACTGGCTTTCCTAGAGAGATATAGAGACTGGTCAGAGCAGCCTTTATTTATACCCGAGAAGAGCCCTCCCTTCTTTATACCACTGAGGAGAAGAGCCCTTATCTGATCAGTTGGATGATTTTATCCATAACTCTATCTATTTATGTATATCTCCTCTTACTAATGTTATTGGGGAAATAACCCTAACTCCTGCCATTGAATTGGGGAATTTTAGGTGAATTTATCTAGGGGAATGATATAAACCTCCTATTCTTTTTTATGAACGAGTGGGCCAGCCTCGCAGAGCCCCCGGAGGACATAACTTGAAAGGAAGGCAACAGTCAGGAAATAGGAAGGAAAGCCTTGAATCCTGTCTTAACTATGTTTTCTGGCATCAACTTAAGTCCTGCTGTCCTGTCTCCTACAGGTGCTTATGGGAAAGCTCTAGCTCTATGTTGTTCCGTTAGGTGGATGAGGAACTCAGTTCCGTTAATGTGAGCTCAGAGGAATGTTGTTCCGTCAGGTGGGTCTCTCTCTATTTCCACCATCACACGTATAATCTTCCCTTGCCAACGGAATATCCTTTCTATCGTGCCCGGGCTCCTCCTTTCTTTATTCCCTTCCCGGTAAAGTATAAAGCAAGCAAGAAACTGTTTTTTCTTCTACATCCCATCCATCTATCCATCTTAAACTCGTCGACAAGCTGCTTGCTGTTAAGGCTGAGCTGTTCACGTAGGATAACCACCACCCACCTCATTCCAGGGCTGAACGGTCTATCGGTAATGCCCCCTCTGTACCTGACTGACTAACTGATTTACTTCTTACCTCAGTAACTTCACTCAAAGACTAACCAACCTCACTCAAAGACTAAGCTCACTAACACTAACTCACTAACTCACCACTTCCTGGGGACGTGATATCGAGAAAAGGTAACGAAGTAAGAAGAACCTGCTTCCTGTTAACGTCTAACTGGTATGTGTATGGGTAAGCTGGCATGTATTCAAACCTTCCTGGGGCGGGTGTAAAGAGAAAAAACCACAACTTCCTGTCAAAGGTTCATGGGTGTAGGGTAAGGAAGTTGTAAAGGGTAGGTCCTGCTGTCTTTCTCTGCTGGGAATGTTCAAATGTTAGTGCTGTAGTGCTGGCACGGCGGGTTGTAAAGTGAGTAACCATTTTCTGGTCCACTAAGTGAACTGTTGGGTAGTCCCTCCTGGACAGGTTGTAATGAAAGTGTTGGGTTTATCCCTTCCCCCGGCCCGGTATGAAATCCTCCTCTTATATTCTATTCTCTTGCGGATTGAACCTCAAGCATACATAAGATATAAAGCATAAAGAAGTAAAGAAAGAAGAAAGAAAGCAAAAAGAAAGCATTTCAATTCCTGCTTTTCATAATATTATCCTCTCTTTCTTATTCCCGCTTCACGTTCCACTGAAGTGCTGGGTTCTTTTCCCCCCATTCTTTCTTTCCTGGCAAGTAAGATCAATTCCTATTTAGGGACCACGAAGCCTCGCCACAGAGATGATCAATTGCCTTAAGAACTGATATGCCCTTTTGCCCAATTGCCTTAAGAGCTGATATGCCCTTTTGCCTAGAGACAATCAATTGCCTTAAGAACTGATGGGACAAGGAACAAGGTAGGCGATTATCACTTTCCTCATGATTTGCCATATCTCAGTACCTGCATAACCTATATTTATTCCCCTCAATTCCGACGAAGGTCAGGTATTTGAAGGAAGGAACTCAAACAAGTCATTCTCCAGGGAACATTCAAGGTAAACATTGCTTGTCGGGAAGCCCGAGGTGTCTCACTCCTTCTTAATGGATCTTACTTTCTTTCTTAATGGAAAGGAAAAGCCGAAGGTGAAGGTCGGGCTTATCCTTAAGAGTTATAGGTTGCACTTCGCTTTAAGTAGAGTCTCTCCCTTATTCCAGTGGGCTATGTATATATATATATATGTATTACTATCTAGTTTAGTAGAAAGAGAATCCCGTAGAATCTGTACTAGCTTTCATGAGCTTACTGGATTGCATACCGGAATGGAACTCTATGCTATGGCTTGCTTGCCTTCTGTCTTTCCTTCTGTACAGAATAAGAACTCCCGTGCTGTTAAGTGATAGGTTGGTTATTAAATAGCTTCTTAAAGAGCTTAGTAATAAAAACACATACAATTTCCATATTAATAGTAACCTCTTATAAGCAGTGATCTACGACCATTATAACACTGATAACATGGTATACAGCTTGACAAGTAGTAAGCCTGTGAACTCTTTTCTTATTCTTCCGGGCGAAGCAGGAAACAACCTCATGAGCGTGGAATGTCTTATCTAATATATAATGTATCTGGTCTGGGCTCCACAGGAAACCGCCCAACCCCAAGAAAGGAAATACATTAAGGTTAGCCGTGCGGGTAATCGCGGGTGCTCTAAACTTTCACTTCCAGTCACTGAGAGGTTTTTCGAAGGAAATAACGATGGAAGTATCCGTTGTGAAGTATTCGGGCGTTGTAACGAAGTCTCCTATTGGGCTGTTCTACTCGCTCGACTCTACTGGTTAAACAACTACTCTATTTGTGGCCTGCCTGTCTTCCACAGGACCTGACCTGATAGGTTTACTGGATAGATGTTATTTATTGGGCTTGGTACCTAACCGGGCCTGCTGACCTGACCCTCCCTTCCAAGCTGTCTTCCCCATCTATTTCGCCTAGCTTCCAACCTAGCTGCTTTATTCTCTAGGAAAGAAGGAAGGGTAGGGAGAAGTAAGCTTTAGGGGATATTGTTGTTATTGATTACTTGTGCGTTACATAAGAAAGAATCCCATAAAGCGGTTCAAGCCGGTCGGTCTTTGGGTGAATATAGTTCTATTGGCGCTTTAAAAGAAAGGAGCATAGTAGTTCCCACACTTGCTTTATTGGTACTGAACAAGCACTATCCATATGAAGCACGACTACCCATCTAATTCCGGAACCAAGTCTCCTCACCTGAAGGCAAGTCAGAAGGCAAGTACCCGGCAAGCAACCAAAACCTTTGATACAACACCTCTGGTTCCTTATCCCGGCAAGCGACAAATACTAAACCTCCCTTTCTCGGTCCACCTTCGCAGACGATACTTTTTAAACATATACAGGTCAGCATAAGAACCCGACAAGCAGATAAGAACCCTTTTATTCTCTTGGTGCGCCTCACCAAACTATACGTTGTTCGTTGGCTGTTGTCCGTCTGTCCTTTGAACCGCCTCACCTAAACTACGTCCGTTGGCTGCTTTTTTGTTACAGAATGCCGACTCTGTAGGTAAAAACCAGAGCTAATAAAACAAAGACGCCTAATCGTTGACCCTTGTTCTACTCACCTAAACTACGTGGACTATTTATTTGCCCGTTGGCCTGCCTCACTCAACTCCTCCGTGGCTATGGTCCAGAAGGCAAGGACTACGCATGATTGGCATCAAAGTTTGGAAAAACGGTTATCCGAGAGAAACGCTCAGGGTATAGTTTATAGCGAATAAAATCCAGTTTGATGCCCCGATGATGATATTTTTTATGCCTCGGACATCCCGAAATAGCATTTTTTATGACTAAAACCCTCTCCCATACGGTCGAGCGGCTCGTACCTCGCCCCTCCCCCTCGTACCTCAGGAGAGCGCCTTCGGTCCAAGAATGCTGAGGTTTTTAAAATCTGTTGTAAGCGAACATGTTACCTTTTCCGATTCCGATCCGGTTATGCCAGCAGGGAATGTGGGGCGTATAATCCATCGAGCGATAGCGATCCAACCAACCAAGCTCATGGGGAGATGCTTCTATCTGGTTAAAGTGGGTTAATCGCCAGGGGAACTATTCTGTCTGTCAAGGAGGCAAGCATTATTTATAAGTGCTCTCCTCGCGGTAGGGGGGTTCCCTCTTTCCCACCCACCACTAGAGGAGGCAAGCGATAGGATCAACCACGCACCAGCAACAAGGAGACAAGGGTTAATGTGGACCTGAGAGCGTGAAAGATAATTTGTGAAACTGGCCATTCCAGGTTTCGTTCTCTCCGTCATAAGTAACGCGGATATGTATTTGAACTCTCCTCTCCTCTCGTCATGGGGGCAAGTGTTAGAGTGATCAAGAAAACCTGGGTATCTTGCGTTATCCCTTACTCCTGGGGGCAATCGATAGCGATCACGCTCCTCCTGAACATGAGGGTAAGCAGTTTTCACAATCAATCCTCATTTTAGCTCCTCAAGGGTATCTTCTAATCCTGATTAATCTCTTCTAATCCTGATTAAGCAGGGTTAATTGCCAGGGGGACTATTCTTTCCTAAAGCTCAAGCGAACCGGCAAGCGGCCCACCTTTGATACTACACCTCTTCTGTTCACAGAAACCGGTAAGGAGCATAACAGGCGGTAAGGAGATAATATTTATCTTTCTCTATTGGTCCACCTAAAACGGCTACATAATCCGTGTCCGTTGTACTGCCCCTCTCGTCTCTGCCGATGTGGGACTGCCAATATGCGAAGCCATAAAGTGTGGGGACTATGTGAAGCCAGCAAATAGACTACTGCAAATGTGGTAAATAAATCAATCCCTAACTGGTGCCACTTGCCATTGTGACTACTGTAATTGGTTCAAACATGGCACGAAAAACCCTACCTAAGCAGTAGTAATGATTAAGTTATTGCATTATATATATTTTATTATACGAGAAAATAAGCTAAGCAACTTATAGCATGCTTTTTTTCCTCCCTGTAAAAGCCTCCTATTTGGATTGTAAGCAAACCTCTTTATTATTCTAGGCAGCGGTACCATATATCCTCCCGTCCAGGCAGCAAGCAGCAAGAGATAAAAACGGGTAGGAGTGATGACTGTGTCTTTCGGTGTTCACATCCCTAGGTTCATTATTCCTGCTAGCAAGCATAAAGGCGCTCAACAAGCAAATGCTTCCATCCCGGGAAACATGGAGAAACGTCCCGAAAGGGCCATGTTCAATAGGAATAAAATCCAGTTTGAGTGGGCCGATGAGCTTCTATAATATAGAAACGTTGTAAAAGGGTATAGTTCATGAAGAATAAAATAGATTTTATTGATCCGATGATGTATTTACTCTGACCCCCTAAAAGAGTGTTTTTATGCAACAAAAACATAGAATGGAGGGGTTTTTCAAAATCTGTTGCAAGCGAACTTGGAACCTTTTCCGAGATCCGGGTATGCCAGGTGTGGGGCGTATCCATGAGCTGTAGCGATCCTTTTTGACTTGGGCAAGCGTTATAAATAATTAAAACATGTGGGGGCAAGCGTTGTTATCAGTCCTTCCTCCCGCGGTAGCGTTCCCTCTTTCCCACCACTCGAGGAGGCAAGCTCTGTAATTCGGACCTGAATGCGGGTAACTTATCCTTCCTTCCAGGGTTGTTTCGTTCTCTCGTCGTCGTCAGTTGGTAACGCGGGTGTATATTTGAACCTCTCCTCTCATAAACATGTCCTGGGCGAATAAGTGAATCATCGGTGCACCTAACCTACCAGTTGAACCGTAAATAAACAAGCTGTCGTTCGTCCACCACTTCGCTCTTGTTTGAGGTATAGCTAATGCTGCCCCTGCCTCAAGTATTATTCTGCCTCGATTATTCCATTCTTCCCCAGCTCAACTGAGTAGCTCACAAAATACTAATGTCTGGCAAGTCTATGCATAACTTGAAGCTAATTGCTCGTCCCAAAATGCTCGAACCTCGTTGCTCAAAGCTCCTAGTGGGAAAGGGGGGTGTACAGAAGGCATAATGTGTATTGGGTACTGAAAGGGTTACTGTTCCTTACTGGGTTAATGTCCAGGGCTTTTGTTGACGGCGTATAGAAGGGGAATGTTTCAATATTAGGCGGTAATGGGGTAGGGATTGTGTTTCAAGGCCTCTTCAAGTGTAAAGACCTCCTATCGTATCGTTGTGTCCAGACCTCTTCAAGTGTAAAGACCTCCTCTATTGTGTGTCCAGGCGTGCTATGGGGACCGTATCAATAACGCTATAGAGTTATATAAACTTGTATAAATCTATGCTGTTTGGTGTGTGCGGCTTATTCTATGTGGGGCTGTTGCATACAGACTTAATGGGTAAGTTAATGTGGAATGTGGGGGCTGGAGGATTGGTTCCATAAAGCGTAATGGGGGATTGGTATGGGGTAGGAGTGGGAGTTGTAGGTCTCAAGGTGTAGTTTCCCTGTTTCGATGTTGCCTCTTATTGGTACGTGAGCTGAAATCAAGTAAGGAATCCAACTTATTCTGTACGGCTCCTCGTATTGGGAGTTATAGGTGTATGAGGGTACGCATTTATTGGGAGATGGGGTCCCATTTGTCTGTGGTAACGCCTATCCTGATGGTTCATTTTTTTTTTATTTCATTATATATGTTATTCCAATTGGCTCATCAACTTCTCTCAACAGGTGCCATCGTAATAAATATCGTGCATTCCCCCTCAATCCATTTGATGTAGTAACTTGTGTTCCGTATACGTAAGTGATTCCGTAGAGGGGGAAAAAGTTGATAGGGCATAGTGTATAGAACATGGGAATAGATAAGACCTTGATGGGTACGATAGATTGATTAGCCCTCGATGGGGACGATAGATTTTATCTCGATGTAGACCCCGATGGGTACGACAGGTTATACCTCCTCGATGGATACGCGAGAGAAATTCAAGTATAAAAAAGCAAAGCATTGAGTGCACCAACACTTGGATCGACACCGGCATCTTACACCTGTCATGTAGTGGTATCGACTACCGGCATCGAAACCTGCCTAGTATTGGGTAAAAGAAAAGGTACCGCACTTAGAACCAGTCATAGGCAAGTGCAACTTAAGTAGATTCAGTGCCTGTTAAAGTGGCAATCCCATAGCGAGTTTATGATTCGGATCCATACCCGGTGGATCGAGTTTCCCGAGTCTAAGCACAAATAGCTAGGGTAGCAGTGGGAAATACAGGAGCAGAACCATTCATTGGAGATACAGACCCTGATCAGTC
>Ga0228600_1000072_pt1 | contig 14172 bp, 9 predicted proteins | sample CRU5metagenome_FD_182730 | JGI IMG/M metagenome (GOLD analysis project Ga0228600, IMG submission 182730) | Spruce roots microbial communities from Bohemian Forest, Czech Republic - CRU5 | ecosystem: Host-associated > Plants > Roots > Unclassified | place: Czech Republic: South Bohemian Region... | reverse complement strand
CCCATCATAGTAATACAGTAGAAGAAGCAAGCCAATTCTCCGAGAGAAGAAGGAAGTCGATTCTCCGATCCTATTGGACTGGACTTAGGATAAATAGGTTCTTCTAAACCAAGTATATTTAGTCTTTTCACATTCATTTACGCAATTGATGGTATGAATTCTGTCTGGCTGGCATTAGCTGACTCGTCTTCTTGTCCCTGCCGCTCTGTGCTTTGTAGCCAATGGCGGCTCGTTCCACGAGGCTCCACTCGCTTGCCCGTGTTTGGAGATCGAGTCCTCCAATCGGCATAACCACTTCTTTCTACCTATAGTCCAATCCTCATCTCATACCAATCTGACTCAAAGCCTGCCCATTCAATTCATGTTTGATAGGGCCCCCAGAGGTGGGAAGATACTGCTTCCTCTCGTAATCGAATGAAGTTGGTAATGCTTCCTCGATCTGGCAATGGTTAGCAGTGATGCGAGTGGGCCTGGTCTGATTCTGCCATCCCTCAGTAGCTGGACCTCCGCTTCTGTGCTGCCATCGCCTCTCCCACCAGCTCGTATTTCCACAAAAGTACTTTTTCACTTGTCACTCTAGGACAGATTCAGAGGGCCGGTCAATCATCTGCACTCATGCCTGTCAGACAGATAAATGAGGACACAAAAACATCACATTCCTTATGTTTGTTAATGAAGTGTTTCAGAAACCAAAGGCCTCCGGAGAGATAAATACAACATGAGATGTTGCTGTAGCAAGATGCGGCACTTCCCAACATCGGCATGTACCGACAGTCTGTTGCGGGGGGTGGGTAAATAAAGAAAAAAGTACAAGAGCTATTGGAGCAGGGTGTAATTCAGCCAAAACACCGGCCTATTGTGCTGGGACCCGAGAAAGATGGCTCTTTGCGTAGTGGATTATCGCGCCGGGATTACTAAAATCCCTACCCCTCCTATTGATTATTTGATATGGATCAATCGCAAAATGCTAAATATTTAATCCAAGCTTGATTTGAGAAGTGGACAAGTAAGGTTTTTAAAGTAGCTTTTTTTTTACTATACAGGGATTGTATGAATAGCTTGTCATGCCTCTCAGCTTGTGTGATGCACCTGCCACATTGTTGCGGGTAATTAATGATGTACGCCATTCCGTCACTCTTTTGTTGTAGTATTTAAGACCCTTGTGTATAGTCAGAATCAGGAAGATCATGTAAAACATCTAAGGCAGGTCCTGGATGTGAAGAAAGTTTTTCTCTTTAAATCTGTCTAAATGTGAGTTTGCCAAAACATCTTTAGTCTATTTAGGCCACATTGTAGGAGGTGGTGAATTGGAAATAGACCCCTCTGAAGTTGCAGCTATTGTGCAATGGCGCCTACTACTCTTTGTTACTGAAGTTAGGAGCTTTGGGGCTGTCCAATATGTACGAAAGTTCATTGCTAACTCCTCCTATACAGCTTCTCCTCTTCATTCTCTCACGAGTAGGAAGCAGATGTTCCGGTGGGGAGGCGAAAAGACAAAATCCTTTCGAGACTTTGAAAGAAAAGATTAGTAATGCACCTGTACTTGCCTTACCAATCTCCAACAACCATTTGAAATCGAGACTGATCACTTTCAACTGCTCTCAATCAGTTGTTTCACGACGAACTCCCTGTTGGGCATACCACGCGATCACGGTCCTGGTGTGGAATAGGACGTGTGCAACCGGTTTGCTCTGGGTTGGGTGGGGATAATAATTGGGTTTGCGCTGGTCCGGTGCTTTACGCAGTTTGTCTCAAGACAGTCCCAGATGATGAGTCATATAGCGGCAAGACACTACATATTGCCATAAGGCCGGCCAAGCCTGCCCTATACCACCCTATGGATCATATGCCTGGGGAGAGTCACCCGGCAGCTACCTCCACAAACACAATAGAAGAGGTGTTTTTTCAAGAGTGAGACGCCCAGCATAGTAGTGACCTATGGCACAAATAATATTATATGGCTTTGAGCCAGGGCACTGAGGATCTGCTGGGAGAAGAGACGAAGAGAGTATTGGGATGCAGTTGGACTAGCTCCTGGGCATTGAGGTAGCAGATGGATGAGAGGTGGTGCGGGTCAGAAGGGAACTACTAGCTCATGGGAACTGAGAGAACAGATGGCACGGGGAGCGGATATTACGGAGGTCAGAACAGAAGGAAGGAACAAGTGACATCGGAAGCATGGGAACAGAGTTGTTGTACTCTTCGGGTAGGGATCGGATAGGAAGCAGACCAGTGACAGCTCAGAAAGGGTAGCTCGAGTTGTTGGTAGCAAGAACTTGAGTTGGTTGTTCCGGTTGGCTTGGTTCCTCGGTTTAGAGCTCTCGAGCTAAGAGCTATCGGGTGGTTTTGGCTAGTAGGAGCTATAGGTCTGAGCTTTTGGTTGGGCACATTGGTTTGTGAGCTCTAGCTCTAGGTCTTTGGTCTAGGCCTGAGCTCTAGTCTGGTTCGAGTTCCTCGGTTCTGCTGCTTTGGTGCTTTAGTTTAGCTATAGGTCTGAGCTGTTGTCGTCTAGTTGTTTGAGGGCTATTGCTCGATTAATTAAGATCAGGACCACTTTGTGGGCGAGCAATTTTGTTAGGGGAACTTGCTCATAGGCACGATTAGGGTAGGGAATAGGTCAATTATAAATATGAATAGGAAGTAGGGAGCCGAATAGGGAAGAGAAATACCTAGTTTAGGCGTATGTGTTAAGCTAATTCGTACGCGTTAGAACATCAGCTCCAGTTAGGAGTAGATGTTACATAGGTAGGATAATAGGAAATGAACAACCGATAGAAGAGGGAGAGCTCGCTAAAAACAACTAGACCTTTAGAATTTAGAAGCGGTCTTTCCTATAGAAGAAGCATCAAAAAGTTTGGCATGACTACCATATCCATTGTAAAGCTTTTCAAGAAGGGGATTTAGTCCTCCTTATATATGATAGCAAGGTATGGAAACATTCGGGCAAGTTGTGCATGTACTGGTTGGGACCTAATCAGGTGGCACAAATAACCATTGAAGGGGTGGTCTAGCTTACCCAGTTGGATGGTCATATGCAAATGCGTTAGGTGAATGGCACTTGCATAAACCCTATGATGCCCCAACCCATGCCAAACCACTTTGACCTTTTGGGGGAGGAGTTAGTGTATATAGTAGAGTTTCGTTTCATCATTTCATTAATGCATTTCTTTCAAGCTCTTAAGTTCCACATTTTATTAAAACATTTCCATTTTTGTTGTGGTCCATAATCACTTTATGATTTCATTCTCTTTGTTGTCTATTGCTTTGTAGGTATAGGAATAAAAAGAAGACTAGATCCATAGTTGTGTGGGCTTATTAGCACATTGGTAGAGCAATGCTCTATGGTAAAGGTGGTGGCCAGGACTTGGGATCTGTGGATGGGACTGTTTGGGTGTCGTGGGGATAAGGGAACTGTGGAGCTAACAAACCATAGAGCAAGGGGAATTTTCCTAGGGTTAGGTCTCTACATGAGGAATCTCTCTATGTCTACGTACACTTGGCAAATTTTTCGAGTGAGTTAGTCATGTCATCATTGTTGTGACTGTGGGTGGGTGGTGCATTTATGAGCTTTTCTTGTATAAAGGGCACATTTGAAGCAATCATGTCAAGGTAATAATTTAGAAAAAGATAAGTGAAAGGAATGTCTTATCTCGCATTAATGGACAGATCCTGCTATTCTTTTTTCGGGATTTTATGTTAGATAGGTGGGATCATGTAGGAGATCTAATGGACATGGAGGCACATCCTTCAAATGGTATCGATTATGGGAAAGACATGTAACACAAATCTTTATATCATTAGTATCGATTATATTGGAGCATAACTCTCAATAATTGTAGAGATTAAGGATGACCATTAGAGCTAACATAGAGCATAAATTGTTGCGGAAGAGTGGATAGATAATTTGTAGCCAGACGTTGTAGTTGAGTTTCAAAAAGAAAAGGTGGTATAAAGTATTCACTAGTATTCGAGCATTAGGGATGGTGCCATAAACAATACCAATTGCGGGCAAGGGGCCAAGGATAAACAAACCGAGGGGTGATAAGATTTCTATCAAGGAGGTATATAACCTAGTGTGCCCAGAGGAGGTGTTGGATTTTCACCTGCACGCACCTAATGATGAGCACCTTAAAGGATGCCATTCTAGAACATCTACCAGGCTAGATTTAATACTGGCCCAACCAACCAACTCAAGTCTTGTTCACAACAATTGACTTGCACATGATCTAAATTCCTAAATTGAATGTAAAGGTTATTGATTAAATATAGAATGTTATTTCTCCCTCCAAAGAGAGGTGACTATACAATCTTCATTGCCAATGACTTAATGGGGTCTCTAGAAACCAAAACTTAATGGGGTTTCCTTTTGACCTACTCCTAGAAAAGTGATCCAACTCTAGTACTAAATCACAATAAAAATGTAGCTTCCTCAATTTGCTGATATGCATGTACTCTAGCACCATTTCGAGTCCAGATCTCACACCAGCAGTCAGCGGATATCGTCCAGACTCCATGGTGGAACTCCTCCTCCAAACAACAACACAGTACGCCATCTATCTCCCATATAATGTTTCCTCTATATAGTCCTCTATATTGAGCCTCCTTCATTCGGCCTCAGATGCTAGGAGAAACATATCCAGCAGACTCTGAGACATGCACTTCATTGCTCATTGATTATTTTCTAAATCTTGGAACTGCTTGTATTGTACATATTTATCCCAGAGTTAATCATCATGTTCAATGGCATACAAACGACAAAGCATAGAATTGCAAGGAGAGAGTTCAAAGTAGAAAAATACTTGCATGATAAAACCATAGAGGGTACACAATGAAGGAATTGAAAATATGGATCCTCTTAATTTTTAAATAATTCTAGTTTGGAGGAGAATCTAGAACCAAAGGAGAATTTACCTCTAGCCAAGTTTGATAACCTTTTCCCAATTTGTCTCAACAAATGGTTTTCCTTTACCCAACCAGCTTTTCAATGTCGTGCAAAAACAAGAACAAAGTACCCCACTCTGTCTTGGTGTAGACACTGCGCCGAAAACTAGGGGAAAATGAAATGTTTACTATACATCACATAAGCGATGTAAAACCAAACTAACGTCGAATGTCCATCACATTCTCCTCCCAGCCACTTAATTTCAACTTTCAATTCTTGATTTCTCATCTAACGTCGGTTCAAATGTCGAATTTCGACCCAAAATAGAGTAGTGGGCCACCAGTACAAGTGCCATACATGGGGTCAAAAGTTCCTCATATGCATAGGTGGGGGGCATTGATGCCCCTTGCAGGTGGAGGGTTGGTGGGGTCAATCTTCGGACCCCAGTATATTCTGGGAGCAGTGGGTTAGGTTGCTCAATATGCACCCCTATTAGGGGATAGACTTCCAGGTTGACCCTATAGGTATGACCTATACCCTTATGTATTTGATGCACTTGATATATATGATTTATGTTTTTCATTCCTATATGTGCTTTGTCTATAAAATACATGATCAAGTACTGATGAGCACCTTGTTTTGTTTTGGAGATGTGGGCCCTTAACGACCAGTAGAGCAGCCCTCCCCCCCTGCTAAGTTAAGGGACCACCCACTATCCCGGTTTCCACCTTCGAAATAAGGAAGGGTTTAACAGCGCCGGGGTAACCTACCCTTTCTGCATAATTACCAATTTCCGATATTGATTTACCACACGACAAAAGCTTTTCCACCACGAAGCAAAGAGTGTTTCTACATGAATTGAGCCGCTATAATGAGGATTAGTTTCTAGCCCCTGTTGGACCCGAGAAGCTTCATAACAAATTGTCGGTCGCAGCAATACGTCCCGAGCGCAAGATCCCTATGAGACTTTGACCCTCCCATTGGACTACATCAAGTTGTCTATTGTAAAGTGCTGGATCAATAAAAACTTGGGGAAGATCGTCGCCACAAAGATAATCGGAACACAAGGAATGGGTGTTTGTTGTAATATATTATTATATATTATATTATCCCGTAGTTATTATGCATGCTGACATTCTTCTTGTTACCTACCACTACCATAGCAAACATTGATCGATATAAATTATTTATCTATATATCTACGTAATCTATAGGGCAGGGCTACGCCCCATGATATGACCCCAATCATCCGAGACCGCCTAACCAGCTAGAAGAAGGGCTTGTTCTACCGCTCGCTATGGACTAACAAATATGATGTATGAAACTACTCGCTCTTCAACTGGTAGAGACGGTTGTTCTTAGTTTCCATTTAAAACAAGTAAATAAGCCGAGCGCCGTAGCCACGCTTGCCAACTGCATTTAGTTCCTCCTTACCCAGTTTGAGCTCGAGCAGATCCTTCCCCTCCTACCTAAGTTCCAGCGCTTCGCACCAAATTGAGCTAGTCAAATAAGGTTTCTAGCCTTCTTGGTCGGGCGGGCCTTACTTAGAAACTTAGCTTCCCCAACCCTTATCATTTGAACTCGGTATCCCAACCCAACGTTCTTCGGCACTATGCGTGGTGACAACCCAACGACTGACATGGTTTGGGCAAAGACTTACATGGAATCAGTGGCTGGTATAATATATATCTATCTATATAAAATCGATTCCTCCCCAAGAGGATCTTTTACGAATTTAAGCCAACAGATAGAGAGAGACCTGGCGGGGTTTCGTGCTCAGCCCGCGGGGAGGGAAGACACTACCAGGAAGTCCGGGGATGCTTTTACGATTTACAGCCCACAGATGGATAAAAGAGCCCGGGGACACGGTTTGCTCTGCGGGCGGAAAAATGAACTGGCGGGGCAGGGACGCTCGCGCTGGAACAAAGAACTCGAAGGGCAGGGACGCTCGCGCTGGAAACAATGCCGGAACAAAAGACACATGCAAAGAGCATTGCCCCAGTATTTGTGAAACCTAGTTTTGTGCTTGGGTTGGGGTGGATCGAACCATAGCCTTTTGCTACCCATTATGTTGTTGCTTTCTCATATGTAAATACTGCTCCAGAGTACAGGTGCCTAGGTTCGCTATTTAATAAATCCCTGAAGATAAGCCCAGGAGCCCAGGAGCATTGGAAGAAGAAAGAGCCTCAAGCCCTGGAGCCGAGAATAGGGACTAAAAGAAATAACCAAGCATTGTTAGAAGAGGGCCTCACAGCGGAAAGATCAGACCCGAAGCCCTGGAGCATTTTTATATTAGGGGCTCCTGGGGTGACGTATCGAGTTCTCCTCGCTTACTTAAATTCCCATCTCGATAGGCCGTTCAGACTCTCTATCATCTCCCAACGCCACCTTTCATTAGTGAATTTACCACCAGTTCAAGGAAGGAAGGCCTATTACTTTATTTCCTTGGTCACGCCCCTGACTTGAAAAAGAAAGGATAAAGATCAAACAAGATATACCCAAACCACAATTTTCCTTGGCATAGTTTGCTCAAAAGTAAATAAAGATATATGGCAGTGAACTAAGGTTACTTTCCTTGGCCCAACTTTATCTATTTTTCCTTGGCCTTTCTTTATGGATGGCATTGCCGCTAGCTGAAATATTCTCTACGTAATACGACTAACACGAATCAGAGAGTTGTAGTAGGCATGGGAAGTGGAGTTTATTTACGTAGATAATGCTTTTATAGGGAGAGCTTTTAAGAGATCAACTTTACTTATAAATAGGGGGGATGAATGAGCAGGTCGAGGGTCCGAAGGAATAGCACTTTTTCGCTCTTAAGGTTTTGAAGGTCGAGTAGGTCGAGAGAAGATATCAGTAGGTGGAGAGAGATCAGGCAGGCGGTAAGATTGATAACAGCAGCAGCAGTTAGGTTGACTGGATGACTAACTGGGTGATGAGAGAACAGGTTGAATAGAGACCCGTGAGCAATAGGTAACATAATGCATTTGGGAACAGGTTGAATAGAGACCCGTGGGCAATAGGTAACAGAGTTCGTTTGGGAGCTGTTTGATGAGAGAACTGATTCCATTGGGGCAGGTTGAATGAGAGAGCAGGTTGACTAGATAAAAGCAGCAGACGTAACATAGCTGTTGGTGTAATAAAGCTATTGTGACCAGCAGGTTGAAGAGATACCAGATTGACTAGAGCCCCTTGAGCAGTAGGTACCTTAGTTCATTTGGGCTGGTTGATGAAAGAACAGAGTTTATTTTGGGACAGAGTGATTCGAGAACTGAGGGCTGGCAGTAGGGAACTAAGAATATTTGTTAACTGGTTGATTCGATAACCGTGGGCAGTTAGTTGGTAACTGAGCTGTTGGCGGTCTGACTCGTGAGGTGGGTGGAGGAGGTAGAGAGAAGATCTCAGGTAGGGATAGATAGACGGGCAATAAGAGAGAAACGGGTATCAATCGAGGTTTCAATCAGTTCGATATCAGGTCGAAAGGTCGCAATGTCGATGAAGGCAGGTCGTAAGTTGGAAGTTCGATGAAGGCAGCGATGTCGAAGGTAAGGTCGAGGGTTTCAGGTCAGGCAGCGATGTCAAAGGTCTAAGGGGGAAGGCGGCAAGGGAGAGTAGGGATAGATCAGGAGGTAGAGTTCGATCTCAGGCAAGCAGCAATATCTCGAAGGCAGGTCGCAAGATAGATCGAAAAGGTCGAAGGCAGTCAGCATTCAGGTTCGTAGGTCGTTTTATTTGAGCAAAGCATAATCGTCGGGTTGTTCTAGCCACATGTTCTCGCCACACAGGTGGGTTCCTCCCTCCCTCTAGCCTCCTCGCGAGCAGCAAGCAGCCGGGTTTGTCTAGCGTCAAAGCAAGCCAGCGATCTAATTAATCCCAGCAGCTATAACAGCTAGCCAGCAAGTGATAGATGCTAACTAGCCAGCAACCCAAGCAAGAGCCGTACGAGAGCTGCTGAATGAAACCGCACAAGCCATCGATTGATCGATCCATCCCCAGCAATTCAAAGTATGCCCAAGCTTCGTTGCAGCAATAGTTTTAAACGTTCTTAAATGTGTATTTTGGAAAAAGGCAAAATGGGCATATCTCATTGAGAAAGAGATACCCTCTTGAGAAATAGGGATTTAGTCTCTTTTATTGAAAGGGCTTTATCAATTTCGGTTTTTACTAAAGCAAAACCTCGTTTATCTGGGGTCGGAGGCTACGTTGATCACTCAATTTTTCCTATAGTAAAACCAATTATTTAATGCAGTTAAGGTCACCTTTCGTCAATGTGTGAGGCCAACCAAGAAATGATATGAAAATAAAGAGTAAACGTAAGAAGGAAGAAGACTTCAAATCAAAGATAGAAAGACAAGAGGTAAGGCCAGACAGAAAGAGCGTAGGTGCATAGGGGTTTGTTTTATCAAATGGGTATCCAACGGGAATAATTTATTAGGCCAAGATAGTCTTTTCTAATGCCCTCTACTCTACAATTGAGTGCATCGACTCAGCTTCCTGGCATCAACTCCTGGATACTACTGGGCACTGACAAGAACTTATAGCTGCACCAACCAGAGCTTCATCATGCTGCACCGTTACTATAGCTTCAAAGACAAGAGCTTCATTCTAGCACTGACCGTAGCTTCTATGGACTGACTGTTTCCAGCCAAGCCCAGTATCCCGGTACTATTTCATTTCTAAGGTATGAATAATAAGCTCTATATGGCGTATGCTCTTTGAATGGTGAAAAAACGTAAGTAATGCATCGTCATAGCATCCAGTTTAGGTAGAAACTCGTGTTCTGTAGGGGTAAGCTCTGTAGGAACTCCGATTCCGTAGGGGTAGGCCTCATCCCGGGGCATCTGGGTAACTCCTTCCCTTCTCTCGGCAATGACCCTCTGTAATGACCACCGGAAATGACTGGTTGTCAATGACTGGCTCTGCTCTATGGCAGCTATGTGACTGGTTGGAAATGAGACCGGTTGGCAATGAGCTCCTGTCAATGATCTCCTATCGGCTGACCTATGGCACTAACCTTAAGGCAATGACTAGGGGCTATCAGCAAGGACCCGCCCTCTGGAAGGACCAGCTGTCGATGATTGACTATCGCCCTTATGGCACCGACCGGCGGCTATCGATGATCTCCCGACAAAGACTGTTTTCATCCCAGCCCGGGAGCTCAGCGCCAAGTAACCAAGCTGAGTAGCTCATCTGAGTATCAAAGCCGAGTAGCCCAAAGTCCAGCTATGACTGGCATCGCTACCTGGATTGAGTAACGGCATCTACATCTGGCATTGAGTACGGGCATTGACGCAAGGCATTGACTGTTGGATCGACTAGCAGCTATCAACAATGACCTCCTGGCGACTGGCTCTTGGCGACAACCTCCTTTTCCTTATCGGCGACCACTAGCAATGACTGTTTCCAGCCCAACTGAGCATCAGCCACCTCGCTTCGCATACTGGCACTACCGGAGACAAACACTAAGTGTCTGTCGCAAGATCCTATCCTCGACAGGTGTATAGTAAGTAATGCATGCATCATCATAGCTTCATCTATTCGATCGAGGTAGGAACGTGTATCGGTATCGGTAAGTGAGTTGTAGGGTCGAGGAATAGTGTCTGGGTCTAGGTAGAATCGAGGTATGGTTGCCTATGGGCTATGACTGGGAAAGAGTAGCTGCACTGTGCCAAGAGCTTTATTCATGACTGACTGTTTCCAGCCCAGCCCGGTAGCTAAGCCGCCGAGAGCCGAGCAGTCGAGTAGCGCAGCAGCCACAATTGAGTAGCCAAGTATCGAAGCCAAGTATCCATCCCATGAACCCATCCCATGAACCCATCCCATGAACCCATCCGGGGAGCCCAACCCAGCCGAGTATCCAAGCCGAGTATCCCACCAACGCAATCATTCCCACCACCTAACGGATCTTCAAGTAATAAATTCGAAGTAAGTCGGGGTGCAGGTGAGCATAAAGATCAAAGATATAAGGCGGCAGGTAGAGGGGGAAATATAGAGAAGTTTAAGCAAGCAAGCAAGCCGGGGTTTCTGATCTCAGCCCGTTTCTGCAACAATCCAGAGCCAGTCACTCTTGAAGCAAGTAACTCAAGCAGTACTAATTCACTGATTGTATTATATACGTAATTAGACAATGATAAGCTTAACACTACCTTATAGCATGCTTACTAGATCCCCTCCTTTCATAATTATATTTGTATTGAAATAAAACCTATATTTGAAAGCAAACCTATCAATTAATTATTCCAGCAAGCAGCAAGCTCAAGAAGCCCACCATTATTGTCTGTCGTTCGTCCGGTGGAACCCCACTTGAATACCTGGTCGATTGAAACCATCTCGAACACATAGTCCCCACCAATCTCGAAACCTATTCCATTTTCCCACCCCTCTTGAAAGCAAGCTGTTGTTATCCACCACCTATCTCAAAAGATGTGGGCTGTAGTCTGTGGGACCGCCCATCTCTGTAGATGTTATAAATAAAGAAATCAATGCCTTCCCGTAAACGTGTCTGTTGTCCGCCATCCATTAGTGCGCCCCTCTCAGAAGACTAATCAGTCGAGTATTTCGATTGAGACTGATTGGATTGGATTTTCTCAACTGATTACTCTTCTGATTAGGATAGCCGGATATAAGACAAGAAAGGCGAATTAGGATGTTTTGTATAACCGGGAGCCGAGCCAAGGCAAGTATCGCAGCTCAAGTATCCAAGTTGGGTAGCTAAGCCCAACCGAGTATCCAAGTCGATTAGCCGAGCCGATTTGATCAGCCTCTTACTTAGCCTTAATAGACTAGCTGTAATCGTCATTGCCTTAGTCCCACACTTGCCATAGAGTGAAAGCCAGCCATAGAGTGCCCTTAAGCCTTAGTCCTTGTCAATGAGCCCTTTAGACTAGTTCTAGTAATTGCATTAGCTGCATAGACACTGTGGCATTACTACTAGCTCTACTAAAAGCCTTAGAGACTACCTGAAGTCCATACAGTAAGAAAGAACTACTAGCTTCAGTCTTAGCCTTCACGGATTGAGCGGACTTCGAATCGACGGCATCCCGCTATCATAGATAACCTTCCAGAAATGGCCATGTTCAAAAAGAAAAAATCAACTTGAATCCCCCGATAAGAAGGCTGCCCATCGGACCCCCTAAAGATGCTTTTTCTTTCATTTAAAATCTAGAATGAGACGGTTGGTTTTCTAGTAGAATCTTTGAAAAGCAAACAACTTAGTGTCTGGGCGGGTATTCCATCAATTTATTGATCAATCTTGTTTTTCTGGTGATAACATGGCTCGATCAAGATCAATATGCTCGTAAGTAAACAACAAGGGTCAATGTCTTTCTTTTTGGCAGCATATTCCCTCCCGGCAGCATACTCCTGGCAGAAGACTGTATCAATGGGTAGGAGGCCATCTCTTAATCAATATAAAAATAAAGAGAAGATGCTTGCGTTATATACGTAATTATACCAAAATCAGCTCACTCAGCAACTTCTTCTCATGTTGCACCATCATTAGCAGTTCTCAATGTCTTAATGATTGCATCCTGCTTCCCCTAGTAAGAGCTAAGATAAAGTACTCTTAGAGTAGTCTTATTAGCCGTAGTACTAGCCATCATACTACAAGCTCAACTACAAGCTCAACTACTAGCTTCAATCTTCTTAGTAACTTTACGGTAGTAGCTCTAGAGACAAGCCTTAGAGTGGATAAATTAGCTTTCTTTCAACTTGCCTTTAACGCGGCACGTACGTGTATAGTAATAGAATTGTATTTTGGTAAGAGTAATAAGAAGCATATGGGCAGCAGCTATGAGGAAACATGTAGGGGGATATATGGACTATAAGTAACGTCATATAGTTCGATGCACGAGAAGTCTAGTTCGTAGTGAAAGGCCATCTCTTCAACCTGTCCCTCCTGTGTAACCGCACCCACCCCCGACTGTCCAATTGTGCACCCCTCTCAGAAGGCAGTATGGGTAAAACAATAAATCCAATCATTCAATCAGTCAAAATATAGCAATCAGTCAAAAGATAGCAATCCCTATCTATCAAATAAAGAGGTAGCAAGGTATAAGAACGTATATAAGCAGCTACAAATAATAAGCACCACCTAGCTGGTATGGATTGTGTCTTCATTGGTGGGCAGGTTGTATCCCCCCATCCTAGGTAACAGGTATAGGCCCAGGTTCCAGGTTGTTTGAGTAGTTCCGCCTGTGTTTTCCCAGGGATTTCCCCTCCCTGGTCTCTCTGAGTTATTGCTGTAGGGTAGGTAGTTTGGTAGGTCGGAGTAGATGGAGCAAAGCTAAAGCTAGCAGCGTACGAAGTCTGTTCCTATATCTGTTGGGACAAAAAGTAAGTAGTGCTTGTATAATTACGTATATCAAAAACATGACTTGAAGACCTAGAGAATCTAGTTCTATTTTCAGTGATTTCAGGGAATAAAGACTCTTCCTTGTGTAAGGAATAAAGGTCCTATAACTGACTGATTATCTCCTTCTCTAAGTCAGCCGTATTCCCCAGTCTTTATCCCTTGAATCTGCTTTCAAACCTTAGTAAGGAAAACCTTAGTAAGGCCCCTCACAAATCCCCTCTAAAACCTGAATAGTCCTCCCTTTATATAAGGGATTCTCGTTCAAAGCTGTCCTTACTTGTGAAAATAGAACTAAAGCTGAACGTTAGAAGTGATCTGATTCTGTTATCCGCCATCAAGGATGGATCATCCCTTCTTTCTTTTTCTTCTGGGCGAGCTTGAGAGTCGCACGCCCCTTTGGGTGGGTTTGGTTATCTGATAACAAGGCTAACTATCCAGGCATGTCCTTTCATTGGATTCCCCTCCTTCTAGCGCTTCTTCCTCTTACTCTTCGCCGCTCCGGCTCTCTCTCTTGCTTCTGCGCTTGCTCGTCACGTGGTCCTCTCTTGCTGCTTGCCTGCGTCTGACTGCCTTTCTTCCTGGTTATACGGAGACTGGCCTTCCAAGAGTGACTAGAGAGACTGGCCTTAAGTTGGCGCTGGCTACTGGCCGGAGGAACAAGAAAAGAGTTCACAGGCCGACAATAAAAGGAGTAGGCTTCTGATCCGCACACTAGCTTTATTTAGATAGAAAGAATTGTACACACAGTAATATATATGAACCGCCGTACGGGGGGTTTTACTAATAAAGAAATCTCCAGTTGATATCTACATAAGGGAAATAAGGTTGGCAGTAAATCAATCGTTCGCATAGCGTAAGGGAGAACCTTACCTTCCTTATAGATAGCTCAGGTCCCGCTTCTCTTTTCTTCCCCTCAATCTTTGAATAAGACTAACTC
>Ga0228600_1000070_pt1 | contig 14241 bp, 13 predicted proteins | sample CRU5metagenome_FD_182730 | JGI IMG/M metagenome (GOLD analysis project Ga0228600, IMG submission 182730) | Spruce roots microbial communities from Bohemian Forest, Czech Republic - CRU5 | ecosystem: Host-associated > Plants > Roots > Unclassified | place: Czech Republic: South Bohemian Region... | reverse complement strand
ATAGCTCAAGCCACCTCACCCATCGGTGAGCGACCAAAGTCAATGTATTATATACGTAATTACATCGAGTTATTTCCTCTCCCGTTGGTCGAGAGTTCGCTGCCTCACCCTCTCCTTACAGTCGAGCTTGCTTGCGCATCCTCTCCCGTTGGTCGAGCTTGCTTGCGCATCCTCGGCGAAGGTGCCGTAAGGCCGCTTGCCTGTTAAGGGAAGGAAAAAGCGTAATTACATATATAAGTACCTCTAGCAGAGTAAGTAGCATAGGGAACATAAGCAGAGTAAGTAGCATAGGGAACATAGTAAGCAGCCATTGAAGCATCAGTTGAAGCAGTTTACTAAGTCGCATATATAGATCCTGATCAAGCTTATGCTTTTCTTGATCGTGGTCCACCAAGTTATGCCTTTCGAGATAGTTCTCCGGATTAGGACCTTCGTGATCGAGATCTAGAAGCATACCCAATAGCATAGGCGACTGTTCCAACTTTTGGTACATAAGCGTAGACAGATCCATCCATTGAAGCAAGGGTAGATGCATCATAAGCTTATACAGTTTAAGCACCAGCCTACCTTCGCTCGATTCTATTAGTTTCAGCACCACCCCATAGGCCAGGTTCATAGAAAGGTCTTACCGGGCGGGTTGGGATAACCTACACAAATTCTGCTGCTCTGAACAAGCGGCTCCACCACTTGGATTGACACAAGCCTGATGTTACCAATCAATAGTTATCCCCTTGCCCCTAACAACTTGCCCGCTCATTCATTCACCGGCCTTCCTTCCTTGTAAATGGTAAATTCTCCTCTGTGAACCTAGCCTTCTTTCTTATCACTAGATACTGCCCTTCTTCGCCTTCCTTTGTCAGGCTTCGCACTCCTTGCTATCGCACCTTTGGTCGAGCAAGTGATAAAAGCAGTAGAAGGTTATGATATAGATATAGGTCCCTCTATCTATAGCAATAGAATGAAATAATTACGGCTTACTATAGATGAGTGACAGGAAAGGGAGAACCTTTCCTTTCTTTTGCGTGTATGCGGGATTGCGCGTGTGTGAGGGGAGAGGGATTGGGTAACTGCTCCTCCGCTGCTTCCCGCCGGAGACCAGAGAATATGCTCCCCCGGCCGGCCCCTAACCACTTGACTTTGGGGAATACCTCTACTACTATTAGTACTGATCGATTGCTTCTGTAGGTTCTTATCTCCTTGGCTGCGTATTCTATAGTAAAGGAAGCTTGGTAAAGACGGGAACCGAAGGGATTTTACCAATTGAAGTATTTATATATATTATGTATTATATAATATATTTAGGTCAATAAAAGTAGAAGGATAGGCGGTAAGAGATAGATATCGATACATATAACTAATCACTATCGATACATATCCGGGACTGAAGGGTACTAAGGTTACCATTGCTTACCGACCGATCAGTAATAATATCTGCCAAGGGGATGGGGAGAAGGCGCAGTAAGGTCCTAGCGGCCAAGGAGATAAGGCGCAGTAAGGTCCTAGCTACAGGTCCTTACTATTATGGTCTTGCTTGACTAGAGGGAGGAACCGCCAAAAGGAAGTCAGGATTGGCTATTATATATATAATAAAGGTGCGATAAGGTCCAGTGAGGTATCAACCTGGGTGTTTTGGCAAGCGCTTTCCCTTTGTCTTTTCCTCTCCTCTGGCTCAGCAGCCATCCTTTGTGAGTAGCCATGCCTTAAGTAACCCCTGTAGGGGATCCCTGACTCAATCCTAGATAAAGAGAAGATAACTCACCGGGAACCCCCTATAGGTAAGAAGCGCAGAAGGGACGAGCACCTAAACAAACGGCCAGGAGGCAAAAGGTTAGGACCAACCCGGCTAGGCCGAGCACCAAGCATAGGCGAAGGGTTGGAAGCCGGCCAAGAGAGGAGAAGGGTTGGAAGCCGGCCAAGGTAAGTAAAGGCGGACATAGACAAAGCGCCCCTCTATAAATAGTAACTTAGGCCATGATTTCTCAAAAAAAAAGGTGCCGTAAGGCCGCTTGCCTGTTAAGGGAAGGAACGAGAAGGTCCTTGAAGGTAAGATCGTAGAGTATCTTAGATAGCTGTTTATAGGATGGCAAGTAGCGTAGCTACGATCGGAAGTATGAGTGTTAGCGGAGCGTAGAAGTAGTAGTTCAAGGTTTTTCATAAGTTCAAGTTGTTAATCAGTAGCATTGGATGCATTAGCCTTGGATGGGTTAGTTAGCCTTGGATGTTAGCCTTGGCAGGTTCGTTAGCAAGCGATAGAAGCAGTAGCAGTGTTAGGGTTCTTTCGATGGCTCTGGCTTTGGGTAGTAGCATTAGCCATGTTAGGGTTCTTTCGCTCTGGCTTGGAGATTGTTTTGATGGCTTGGATGTTTCTGTTTCGATTGCTTGGTTCAGTTTCAGTGAATCAGTCAGTATCGGTAGGTGAGGTTAGCTTGGTTCAGGTTAATCAGTTCAGTGAATCAGTCAATAGGTATGTTTCGGACACAGCTTTGCTTTTGTCTATGCTCTTACCTTTTACTCTGCTACCGAAAAAGAAGTATCTACCTCCGCTCTAGCTACCTCTGTTACTGATGGCCTTGGAACAGGATGGGCGGCTGGAAAAGGACATGGCCCTAGAACTGGATATGCATCTGGAACAGGGATAGGCTCTTAAACTTCGATTCGATCTGCTGCGGGTAAGATTAAATGGTGCAGTAGGGAAGGCACCTTGGTACGGTTATTAATAAGCCTAGGTGTGTCCGGTTGTTCCTAGGCCTCGTTGGGTAGGTCTAGTTATCTCCTTATCCCGCGCGGGAGTTGGCCTTAGATCCGACTGGAGAGGGTTAACCGTGGTCCCGTACCCATGGCATAGTAATGTCCCGGCCCTGGATCAATGCTTACGAGTTAGCATGCTGGCAGGTGACCTAATCGACAAGTTAAGGCGCGAGCTTATAATAGTGGTTATCCTGATCTGCTTCCGGAGCTGGCCCTTCTATTTACCTCTTATTATTCTTCCCAATGGTCATGGGCATATGGCCATAATATGCCTAATTGTGCAGCATGCTGGGCCACTAGGTGCTTTGGATCATGTCTCTTAAACCTTCCATCTAAGAACCTGTATTCATCAATAGCCTGGGCTTCTATCCTGGCAAAGAAATAATTATTGAGACCATATGGGCTAATGTGCATGGGGTAGGTTATAAATAGCCTTAGTTTCTCTTTAACCAATGATGCATTGAATCCAAACAGGAGAGTTTCGTAGGCTATCTCTCTCAATACCAATCTATCTGGTACGAACTTGGGTAAAAGGTTAGGAGCTGCAGTTGCTCCATAAATACGAAGATAGGTTAATTCTTTTTCAATGTACCAGTCCCCAATCTTATAAAGTAGTTGTATTCCCTCATCCAACAGTCTGGAAGCTGGCTTGCAGAAAAGAAATTCAAAGACTTGAGAGAATAAGTTATCACATATTCTGGGGCATTGTCTCTTGTACTTATTATCCTATAGGTCCTTACAATACACATGAACAGGGATGTCGGAAATGCTCCAGGACCATCCCATACCAGGAAAAGGGTTGTTTGCACATATTATATCCAGCAGATATGATGTCATGTAAAATGTTGGTGGAGAATCTGGGCTGTGTTCCTTTGCCTTAGTCAGTGAATGCTTCATAGTATGGGACAAAATAGCAGCCCAGTTGAAGACAGAGCCTTTTTAAACATATTAATGGAACCCAAGTCTCCTTGACATGTGTGGCATATTTTTCCCCATACAATCTGCTAATCATTGCCACTGCATATATATGTAAGGGGTTATCAGATGGATTGTAGGGTAGATGCCATTCACCCTGGCTTGAAACTTCTTTCCTTCTATCCACCAGTCACTTAGAATTTGTATGCAGTCCTTTGTGTTGACGAAGTTATCCACCCGGGCTGTGGTCATATAGACATCTGGATTGTAGAATTGAGAATATTTCTCAAACTCAGAGGGCTGGAAGGAAGCTATACATCTGCCTTGGTCATTGATTACTGTCCTGTTTTCCACATCTACCCACATCTACATGGTATATAATCCAGCTGATAACTTCAGAACATGGTAGCACAGCGAAAGAAAGGTCAACCCAACCGATAGCCCAATAGATAGGATGAGAGAGGGTTATCCCAAAGCTATTGAAAGTCGGTTATAGGGGTGGGGTTATGTGTGTAATTATGCTTTATTATATACGTAATTACGCTAAGGATTCGTAACTCTCTAGTTACGCCTGTAAGGAGGTATACGAGGTAAGGTCCTTAAGCTTTCAGAGAGTCTAGTAGTAACTTATCAATATCGAAATCATTTGATCATGCTTTCGATTCTGATCTTTCTGATTTAGGTACACCAGTGAGTTACTTAGTAGCTTACAGGAACAGCCAGCTCAGCAAGCCACCAGCTACTACCAGAGCTAGCCCACCAAAGTAATAAGGTACTAAGCCAAGCCATCCCAAGTGCATAAGCATCTATCACAAGCATCAAAGGAAGGCACCCATGGCAACACCACCAATAGCAGGGGCAAAGGCAGATGTAACTAAGGCGTAAGGAGCAGAGGCAGAGCTACGGGTGGCATAGAGAATAGAGGCAAAGGTAACAGCAACAGAACATGTACCGCCAATAGTAAAGGCCTAGCCGTTGATCTTGTTTACCGAGCAGATAAAGATCCAGTTCCAACCATCCACCAACCAATAGTTATGAAGCGTTATGGAGCAGAAAACGAATAGATATATATTAGTAAGGCTAAATATATGGGTTGTTCGTTGGTCTATATATTCGTGGAAGGAGGCTCGAGATAGATCCTGTGCCCCCTGCAGTGCATCGGGTGGGAGAAGCCAAAATGTTCTAAATTAGGGGAGGCCGGATGCGAATGTATGAATTGGATGCGTTCTTGTTATTATTTAACATCGATTCCCGTAGGGGAGGATTTTGGTAAGTGCTTCAAAATACGGTCAAAGAGGAGCCCTGGACCTAACGGCCTTTACCTTTACCTAAAGGTAAATATATTGAATACCCTAGATATTGAATAACCTGGCCAGAAGGTATCAAAATGGGGGTGGGGATTGGATCGGAACATACGCATCGGGTATTAATAACAGAACATACGCATTGGGCCACATAACCGATGATTCTGATCAAACACCCATCTCAGCATAGCTAATCGCAACGAAGCGAATCCAACCACGATGTTCACACACCGAAATCTATGATACTTTGCTAAGCACCAACCCCAGTTGATCCAATCACAACAAAGCGAATCACACCTACCCATCCAATGGAAACCATCTCTATCTATGCTCAGACTCCATCCCCCAGAATCTATCCAATGCTCCTATATCTCCAGGCTCCATGCCTTATTAGGAGGTTCTGAAGTATCTAGGCCGTTAGGCCGAGGAACCATCCCATGTTCGGGATCCATCGTACAGAACCATCACAACCTCAATCACACGCCCAATTACAAAACAAATTGATCTAAGCTAAGCTTACGGATTAATGCGCAAGTGGATGGATGTAACAAGGTGAGCCGAAGACCCCTATTAGGTTGAGGTTCCATTAAAGGTAGTCCCCCTAGGTTATTACTCCCCATTCTAGTTCCATCATGGGCAAAGCAAGAAGCTTCCTCGCCAGTTACAGTTCCTCCATACGCGGTTTCATAAGAGCACCGGGGGATAATTGATCTTCGTGGGAAGAGATTAAGTCATTGCAAGCGTACTAGAAACGTCTATCTAGAGTGGGCATACCAAACGTAATTGCACTTGCGAAGAGAAAAGCTCAGCTCGATTGTTTAAATCACCACATTAAGAAATAGCACTCTCATTTGTTTTTTCAGCAGGATCTTCAATTCTGCTTCTCCTCGCAGCAGCTGGAGGTTGTTCCCTTGCCCTGAGCATATGCAGTCACCGGAGCTACTGTTGTAGATGTGCCTGTCTCAGTGGAAGCCGGAGCATACTTAGGTTTAACCGGACGCTGGGAAATTAGGGCATACGCATTAGCCTCCCAAGTCGCGAGCTGCCCCTTTTCCAAAAGTAAATGTCTCTGTTCAAGCTGGAGCATAAGAGGATGTCGGGTCCGAAGCAGGACCTGTCGTTCGAGCGGGAGCTGGTGTGAAAGCTGGAATCGGGTTAATGCCATAACCTCCGGTCTTTGTTTCCTAGGAGCCAAGGGGGACGGTTGTCGGCTTTCCACTTTCTATGCCAAACAGCCATTCTCCATGGGATTGAACACCGTACGTGGGCTAGGTCCCGTTCAAGATTCGACCACCTGACCCGAAGAGCAAGTTTTTCATAAGTGGAGTGGTTTCGGCCAATCTAAAAAACGCTCTGAAACGCGCATTTTAGAAAGCAAACCCTCGCTTGGAGGGGTTCGTAGGCATATGGTCCATTGGGGTTGAGAACTCTCTTTTCTCAATAGTCAACTTGATTATTTACAGCGCCCTCTCCTGAAGCAAGATCTAAAAGCCATGTTGGTTGGTCCGTCCGGTTTTATAATTCCTAACTAGTCTCCGGCCGGGACAATAGGGAATAGTGGTACCCAGGAGATTAATGAAGTAAGTGTTCTGGAAACTGTTGAATGCTGTCTGAAGCCCGTGACCAATCCAATGCTCTATGTGAAGCCCTTGCATCCGATAATCCAATGCTAGCTATAAGTGTGGGGCAGTACAAAGGTAGTCTAAGTGAGGCAGGCAGTATCTATCTATAAGTTGTTAAATATAAGAGGTGGTAAGTAACAGGTACTAACATGAAAGCATCTAATCTCCTAGCAATGGTGTCTGAAGCCCGTCCAACAAGGCAGTCTCTTCTCTATGTGAAGGCCCTTGCTTCCTTCCATCCGATCCGATCCAACGCTCGCTCACTGTATGTAAGTTGGGGGATTCCTAAGTGGGTTAAGTAAAGCAGGCAGTATTGAGAAGTTGGTAAAGAGAAGGTTGGTTGGAGGAGGTAACAGTAAAGGTAAAGTCAAGGTAGGTCAAATAAAGGTAAGTGGTACCAAAGAAGTGATCTAGGGCTAATACAGGTCTAGTTATTCCGGTGGGTAAAGAGGTGGTGTGTAAACAAGGGTAAGGGGTGAAAGGTTTCTTCCATGCCATGCTTACCGTACTATTACTGGCATCATCAGTTGGGCGGGCAGCAGTCCCTCCATCGTCGTCCTAGGATTTCGGCAGTAAAGAAAGTCAAGGGTAAGGTGATCCAGTTCTGAAAGGGAAAGTAGCCCTCCGCACTAACTAAGGCAATGAATTCCTCAAGTGTTCTAGGGGAACATATCTAGGTCTGAAGGTGAATAGAAACATAAGGGTAGGGAAGGTGAATAGCAAGCAAGAGTGCCGTACTTACAAAGCATGATTTAAGCAAGTGTGATAAACAAAGCATCTCCTGGCGGCTGTCTGGGCATCTCTTAGCAGTCTGAAGCCTGTTCATCCAACGAGGCTCTCTTTCTGCGGGATAGGAGCGTATGTATCGATGGCATACTTTTGCTATCAAAAATGGGTCACTTATTCTGCTAAACCAGCTTTTAGCATAGGGAGATAACCCTGAGAACCACCACTATAAATAAGGCTACTATAGGAATTAGATCAAGGTAGGTAGGATCTTTTCTCCTTCGGAGTGAGGGAAGGTTTGTAAGTGTTATGAGGTATAGTATTTATAAAGTGTTAGTATTGGTATTATTATATATGTGATGAGGGTTTAGAAGTGTTATAGTTAAGAGAATAAGATATGTTTCTCCTTCGGAGTGATAAGTAGGTAGGTTAAATAGGAATAAGAAGTCTTTATCTTTCTTAGATAAGAATAGTAATTAGTAGATAAGAAGAGGAACTAGTTTGTATCTTTTGTTTATATAGTATTTATAAAGTATAAAGTAGAGGGAAAAGAAGTAGAGATAGTCTTTAGTATTTAGTCTTGGAATTAAGTAGAGAGTATTTAGTATTGATATGACTCAACTCAGTAAAGGATCAACCTCTTTAGTAAGGCTCTAACTATACGAGTTATCACCTCGTAACTACAGCTTCCACTATAGATAGGAATAAGCTTTTAAAACTCCTACAGCCATTAAGTGTTCTTATAGAACAGCCATTAAGTATTCTTATAGAATGCCTAGAACAGAAAGGATTTTTTATAAACCATAGGTCCTGCTAAAGGGATTGTTTAAGAAGTAGAGCTTAGGGTCTAGGTGTTTATCCACATTAGGTCCTGTTGCCGTAAGTGAGATCACATGGGTGGGGACCACACCCTATGATTCTCTTTTCACATTACGAGGGCCCCTCAGAAGATTTGCACATTTGGAGAGATGGATGGAGCCCACTTAGAATGTGATGGAAGGAACTGATGAACTTAGAGAAATGTCATGGGAGGGACTGATGATCGGACATGGGCACCCACCACCCAATTGTATTGGTACTAACCCCCACTTTATACCCTTTATTAGAGGAGCTTGTATCATGAATTTATCTATCAGCCGAATAGACTCAATTCAGATCCCTTGAGATTGCATTTTGTACACCTTCTTGTACGTTCCGGATCAGATCAATCTTTATGATATGACCATATTATATTATCTACTTCAATGGCACCTACACCTAGTCTTATGTACAGTATTAAATATGGAGGGAGTGGACAGCAATTACCATGACCAATTACCATGATCAGGAAGACGCTATACAGGATAGTTGCCCCTAGAAAAGGGGTTCCCTACTCACCCATACGTTCACTCGCCTAATTATCCACGTTCTACAGGTCGCAGGAGGAGACTCAACCCATACTTTTTCTTTTTGATTGCTTGCAGAGCAGCTGCTGGTATTCCTACCTAAGGCCTTTCAAAGTGTTAAATGTAAGCCTCAGCTGTTACAAATCATCATGACATTTTCCCTTACCCCGGAATCCGCAGGCAGGTGGTGGAATCGAATGGATGGTGTAGGCCGGACGAACTCAACTCTCAACTACTGGCCTTTTCTTCTATATTGATAGACTTACTTTCAACTACTGGCCTTTTCTTCTCTCTTTATAGCTAGACTTTAGAGCAGGGCCCAAACAAACCCCTTTATGTGCTACTTGCCCGATGATGAGTTCCATTGTTACTCTCCCTGTACCTACTGCTCTGCCCCCCTGTACTTTTTACGGCATTTTGCATCCATTGCGCGCGCGAAGAAGGGATCTATCTATGCAGCGGCAGCGGGATCCTACCATAGATCCCTACTGGTTCTACCGGTGGTCGGACAGCACGTTTGACCGTAGCCTCCACGGGGCCACGTGAACTCACCCCGGGTAAGCTTCTCTCCTCGGACTTTCGAAAGGAAAGCGGTGTAACAGCCAGAGGATTTTCGTTTTTCCTTGTATGTACCCTCATAAGCCGGGTAGGCGAGACCAATAAGTTTTTATTTTGACTTGTCTCTGGAGCTGGTGAGAGTTCCGGAGCTTTTATTTCTATTTTGACTTGTCACTCAACAGCAGCGAGACGAGCGAGGAACTAAGAACAGTTGGTCAGTTGCTGGTATTCTAACTATGATATGAAGAGTTGGCAAGTTGCTATGATATGAAGAGTGCTATGAGATATAGAGCAGGATCTCTTGTAGATGTGGACAACATTAGAGAATAGTAGAGCTTCCATGATGATATCACAATGCAGTTGGTTCCATGCCATGATTCACGAGTCGATTAGCCATGATTAGCAGCCATTCGTTGTTCATCGAGATCACATGAAAAGTTCAACATGCACTCGTTAAGTAAGAATTCATACGTATTTGGTCTTGTCGTGTTGGGCAGTACGTATGGATGTGTAAAGCGACGGGCTCACGGACACCTCAGCGTTAAACGTTTCTCAATCTATGTTCCTTGCTTACTTGGTCTGATCTTGATGGATGTGAAGTGGTGCAGAACCGGTGGAAGGGTCGTCCATATCAATTTGTTAGTGCTTGGTTTATATTGCTACCCTACTTATTACTTCCTTATATTACGATGCGAGTCAGAGCAGGTGAGATCTTTCCCAACCAACAGCTAATTATATTTATATTGATTTGACTGCTGGAAGAAGATTGACTTGATCTTAACCCGCCCGTAGTTGAGCTCCAAATAATTACTTTTCACCACCCGGGCATGGTATCAATCCGAAACCTATCACCGGAATACGGGTATTCAAGCTACCACCTCCACCTGCATGCAAGGGATATTGGAGTTTTGACACCGCCACCCGAAAGGGGTATTTACCGCCGGAGAAGACCCAAAGTCGGACTACCCGTGTATTCATTTGAAGAGCAGCCTATTACGAGCCGAGGAGCAGCTTCTCTCTCCCTACCGAAACCTAGCACACAACATATCCAGCCTCCCCATCTCACATGGATGCCCCAGGCTCCTTCCAAAACATATCTAAGAGCACCATCCACCATACTAAAGGGCCCTACATTACCCAACTTCGTGTCCGCTACATTCAAGCATCATATACCTATCTCTCCTGACGAACCCCTAGTCCGTGACCACTCCGCTGCTTGTCCAATATGGTAGGTGATCAACGCCAACTCGTACTACGTAACAGATGGAGATGATAATTGTATGACACTTTGACCGACCGACCGACTCAGTACACCTTCACCAATGACAGCAACCGACCCACCAACAAGGCAGGTGTTGCGTGCTTGACCGATATCACATATTATCTCTTGCCCACATTAGAAGAGCAGCCGGATCCAATAGCAGCTGGCCTCACTTCACTGTACTAGCAGCTGACATATTGATTCTTTCATTGGCTTGGCACTTCACATTAGACTTTGCTTGTTCACTTGACTTCATTGTACTACTAAGCTAGATCACTCCACATTGATCCTCTACACATCCTTGGCATAAGATACATTTGACTATCACCAGTGTCAGCACCCCACCGCCTCACAGCCAAGGTCACCAACTTCAATTCAATTGACTCAACAACACTTCTTTTATTCAGTTTAGGAAGATATGAAGTATGCGAAAAAGAACTACAAGGAGATATAGTTAGTATTGATTACTTATATTCTTACTCGTTATAGATAAGTATGTTTAGGATCTATGCTCCTGGAATAGAAGTAAACTTTAGAGAGCAAAAACCCACAATTAAACCATGCCCCGCTATCCTCACACTAAAGCCTTAGAAAGACCCCTTTAACCTCACATTTTATATAGTCAAGGGCAACCCAACAGAGACCAAATCAGATATCTATAGGAAAGAAACCACAAACACCACAGCCCATTATCTCATCCCTTAGCTTCTCCTTCAGACTAGGATATGCTTATTTACAAAAGGCAGGAGGTGCTACACCCATTGCTGGGATAACCAGACCCTCTATACTAGAAGACCCAGAACCCATGTTGCTTCGGAGTGATGAGTTGTTTATCCTCAGGCCAGAGGGGCTAATCTCTTTCTTTCAAACAGGGAGGAATATGCTTCTCCTCCATAGTAGGGTTAGTCTTTGTTCACCTTCATAGCGATGTTGCTCCTCCCCAGTGGCTTAGCTTTTAGAAGAGGAAGAATGGCTCGACCAACGGGAGAGGAAGAATCTTACCTTTATAGTATGTTCCGGTCAAGCAAGCTCTCGCTTCCCATAACTTTCCTTCTCTTGTCCCGAGCTCCCTTTCTGTTTAACTAATCCCAGGCTTCCAAAAGCGGGTTGTCGCCCATTGATGGTCTACAGGGCAATCTCTATCCTCGCTAAGCTCGTCTCCCTCGGGCCCTTACACGCTCTTTAAACAAGACGCCAGCTCTTTCCCTTGGTCAGTGCTAGCTTCCATGTAAAGTTATTGAGGAGATTGAGACTAGAAAGTGGGAAGCTCCGGAGGATATCTAAGAGCTAGTAAGATATCTGACCCCTTCTTTATAGTTGTATAGTCGTCCTGCCCTTTTGGAGAATGTGACACCTAGAACCATTCCAAACACTTGATTAAAGGAAGCAGCAACGTCAGGGGGACTCCTTTTGGAACCCACCACTTTTTGATCAAATTCTATGAAAAGGATGTTATTTTGAGGTTTGTAAGCCGGTTGAACTTGCTTCTGAAGCCAGTGCCTCAGATTAGTAACTGTAGCCATGAGGAGTGCCACCCAGACCCCTAAAGGGCTAGCCAAGTGTTTTTTTTGCTAAAGCCGACATTTCTTGAATAGAGAAATCAACCTTGCCCCTGAGTTGTGGAGCGGATAAATAAAACAAATACTACTCACTATATGCAAAAATGACTTAAAGAGGGGTATGCACATCTTTAGCAGTTTTCCTTCCGTTTTGCGAGGAATGCTATCAACGAGCCCCTAATTAATCCCTTGTTTACTAGCTGTTTGGCTCTATTCTCCACAATGGAGTCTCTACCTCGAGTGCCTTCCTCTAGATCTAGCCCTGGATCCTGATAGGCATCTTTCTGGCTATATTGATAGATCTTCTAGCGTCAAGTGAGGCGCAAAATCACATTGCGAGAGGGTTTCCTTCACGCTCTCTAGTTCTAATTGGTTGCAAACACAGCTATCCATTCCTACCTGCTAATCTCGATTGTGATAATTGTTTGATCACTACTCTGGATGTGGATCTACTCACTATGCCATGGATTTTCCTATTGAAGTTTACAGATTTAAAAAGGGAACCAGCCATATGTGTTAACCCCCCTCTTTATACTTTTTATAGGACCGGTTGTCTGCCCACGGGTGCCCCTCTCTCCAGAAGCCTTTTTTGCTTCAGAATGAGGAATTACGTGAAGGGAAGAGAAATATGGGTCGTGACATACCGCGGGATCCAATAAAAAAAAGGACAATAGTAATTTAAGCACACCCTAGTTGGCGGCTGCTCTCATTCGCTATTAGCCTGTATCGCATCAATTATACTAATACGCCTGCTTATAGAATCATGTTATCTTTGTGGCCCCACCTATCATCATGGTACTCTTTATAAGTTAAGGAAGGCTGTGTACTTTCGTGCTTCGTCTTCTGGATGAGATGTGCTTATTATAAGGGTTGGTTTAGGGCCCTCGTCGCCAAAATAATGTAAATCGCAGAAGTTCCTGTTGGCAGGCAAAGACGCCCATCTGCTTCTTGGGGGCAACCAAAAATAGTGAACCTCCCTTCTAGAAAAAGGCCCTTGGGGTAGAAAAGCACTAAAATGTTTCCCATTGCTTACGTGGAATCACTTACATATCTTGTGATCATCTCCCAGTTCAGGGAGGGGGCTAATCCCCGTCCTATCCTTACCAGTTAGGCCAGCCTACAGCAGCCCATAAAGCTTGTTCACTTTGGCCTGTCCCGTTCTATATTTGAGTCAGCTCGGTTTGTCCTCTGGCATGGCTCCTGGTCGCCCCCTTTATCCCATTTAGTCATTGTTATCCTACGAGCAACTTCCCATCCAGTTGTAACCCAAATCTTCTTGGTATTCATGGCCGAGATCTTGAAAAGGGCCCCTCCACCACGGGTCAGGATCTCCTAGCTAGCTCCTTGTCAGCAGACGATGGATGCTACTATTTTGTTTGCAGTATTAAGAACCATTTCCCTGGCCTATTTACTGTGTGGATCAGATCCATCAAATGTGGTGTATCCCGCCGTTCCTGATGGCACATCTTTATGGATCCCAATGAAAAATCACGAGTGAATGGTCTTGAAAGTGGCAAGTGCCCCATCCTTCTATTTCGCGCCTCTACCTGCTCTTCTTCCATCTTTAGGGCCTTATCCCTTCCTCATCTGAATAAGAATCATAAGAGATTTTTTTTTCACGGTTTGGGTATATGAGGGGCACCCGTTTCACCAAGCTTGATAAAAGATATGCTTAGATCAGCCTTTGCTGGCCTTTGGTCTTCCAAGTAAGGAGATGGAGATAACAGGGAACTATAGCTGCTAAAAAGGAAAATGAAATTATTGGATAGCTCATTTCTCACTCTGAGTCATTTCCACCCGCTAGCTAATAATGCTACGCACATCCTCCACAGTTCAAAAGTAAAGGAGCTCCACTAAGCGGAACTCTTCTATGGCTTTTGAGATATTCACTTATTACTTCTTTCAGTATTTCCCTCATGGTTAGGTGAACGTAAGGTCTCACCACTCTTCTGACTAAATGGGCTATTTGTTGCATTCAGAAGGAGGAGTTCCTGACTATTTATTTCGTATTTTGTCTAAAAATGAAACCTAGCCAGTGGAGCAAATCCTATTCATAAGGGTAACAATCAATTGAAATGAAAGAATAGCTCTTTACCAAACTGCATAGAATTTCGAACCACATCTATCTCCCACACTTTTGCTGGTAGCTGCACTCGTTTCCTC
>Ga0228600_1000069_pt1 | contig 14268 bp, 10 predicted proteins | sample CRU5metagenome_FD_182730 | JGI IMG/M metagenome (GOLD analysis project Ga0228600, IMG submission 182730) | Spruce roots microbial communities from Bohemian Forest, Czech Republic - CRU5 | ecosystem: Host-associated > Plants > Roots > Unclassified | place: Czech Republic: South Bohemian Region... | reverse complement strand
TATAAGCCTGAAAGCAAGCGCAGGACTTTACTTCGCTATTATTCGTGCTCGATTGGCTTTACCGGTGCACAATCTTATCCTGAAAGGAACGCGTAGAGCTCTTTTCTGCGGTTGGCTAAAAACATAGTGGGTCGTCGCATAAAGCCATTCTCAGCCCTCCCTTGGTTGGTGCCATCACTTTGTTCATTGACCCATCGGCATAGGTATAGTTCCCGTAACGCGTAGCGGACCAGCTCTGATAGGGACCCAGCGAAAGCCCTATAGCGGACCCAGCAGTTATAGAAAGCCATAGTATCTGCCCGGCCCCCTTTGGTAGCATTTGCCGAAGCACAACCTTGTAACTGCGACACCCAAAAAAGGGAAACCCGCTCGCGCTGCTTTAAAGGCATAGCTCGTGGGGCCGAAGGGGCAATGACCCAACAAACGGTGGCTCATTCACCTCGATTAGATACGATGATAAGAGCCAATACTGATGCTGCCTTTTGTTCTGCCTTTGCGAAAGTCTTTGAATGGCTCTGGGAAGTCTTTGAATGGCTCTGGGAAGTCTTTGAATGGCTCTGGGAAGTCTTTGAATGGTCCATACTAGACGAATGCCGGGCTTGAACTGTATAAAATAGGTCCGCCTATAACGAAATGGAAGGGCCTTGCTATGCCTGCTATTTTTAACCCGTATTCGCCTAACGACTTTGATTGATGGGCTAAAGTAGTGTAGTGGTGGAATATGGAGTTATGTTTTATCCTTATGCTATCCCTAGTTACCGAAGACGAGTAAATACGTTATAGAAACACTTCTTGTCAATCTCTATGGAGCTATGGCTTGCTTATTTCCTTGGCTGGCTTTATGTACTTAGAAAGTAACTTATATTGGGGGGGCTAATGACCGAAATTAGTCAATACGTGAAAGAAATAGATACAGGCTTGAATTGGTCGGGCTGGGCTTGTTTGTTCTGAATCTTTCTCCCTCCCCCCACTATAGAAAGGGCTATAGAAAGGGGGAGAGCAACGGCTAGATAGTTCTCGTTCGTTTAATACCCGAGAAAGTGAATCTTGGTTTTCGCCATAGTTTGGATAGGGCTTGCGATCGATGGGCCTGGGAGAGGAGGAACATGTAAAGTCTCTGCCTGGGATCATGTCTTCCTAGGGTTATTCTGGATGTACAACGGACAAAATATCCGGTAGTAATATTCCATTTCAGCTGGAAAATGCAGTCCGATGTTTGGGGTAGTATAAGTGATCAGGGAGTGGTCACTCATATTACGGGGGGAAACTTTGCACAGAGTTCCATTACCTATATAGCCGGGTGGCTCCGTGACTTTCTACGGGCACAAGCCTCTCAAGTAATCCAATCTTACGGTTCTTCATTATCCGCATATGGTCTTTTCTTCTTAGGTGCTCATTTCGTTTGGTTAGTTTATTGAATTGGTCAGTACATTTCAGACCTAACCTAGTAGGGGCAGAAGCAGAACGATCCTTCGACATTAAAGGGAGGGGGGGCTCTACCTTTTGCCGTTGGACTCGACCTCCTATTGGTATCTTCGTGACTCCGTTCCTATTATGGTCTTTAGACTTCGTTCCTTTCCCTTAAAGGCTAATATATAATATAATATAATAATGTCGGTAACTAGAGATAGTCCATAACCGGGAAGACACAACACCCTATCTGTAAGTCATTCCAATGCCAGGTTCTCCCTCCTTATCTCCTTGCCCTTCCTTGGCTTGAAAAAGTCAGGCCTGGACTTGAAAGCCTCTGAATGTTCTATAGTCTTTAGCGAAGTGGAATCTCACCTTATAGTCAGATAAGGCGTAATAAAGTTAGGCTAAAATAGACAAAGTGGAATCTCACCTTCTTCGTTCCTTTGTGTCTGCTGGCTGGGGCGTGAAAGAAGCAAGGTCTTCTGCTTCTCCTTTCATGGTTTGGGTACTTCCAGCTAGGCGGTTTGAAGAAGATTGAATTAATTCCAGTAAGGCATGCTTTTAAAGGCCGGTCTGGCCTGGTCCTTTCATTTCAGTAAGATGTGTCTGAACAATCCTAGATAACCAGAAGGCCCTTCTAACTCTTTGAGGGGCCGGAAGTAAGTAAGAATATTATATAAATAATACTATATTAGATTCTTCCCTCAATCTAGCTCAGGTAAGGTACCCTATTTTCTTCCTTCTATCATGCTATCTATGCTGACATCACGCTCCTTATTGTTTTCTTCTTGGCTAACGATTCTTTCTTTCCAGCCGTATTTCTCTCTCCGGCAATTCATTCGTTCTGTTCTTAGGTAAGTCTACCTACTTCTAGACTAGATAATAAGTATGGCTCCTCCAGGCACTTATCTAGGCACCTTATTACCCCCGGCACTTATCTAGGCTCCTCATAATTAGTTTTCTGTCATTGCTGTTCTTGGCCCCTGAGTAGGATAATCCCTTATGCATGGGGCAGGTCGTTGCTGTGCATTACTATACAACTCTGATCATTTATTAAGTTCAATAATAGTGCTTCCGCAGCCAATTCCTAGTCCTAGTAGCAGAGTCCGTTCGAAAGCCAGTACCCGCGCTAGTATCCATCCCAACAGCGGAGCCATAGCATGTTCCTGTTTCTAAGCCAGTTAGAGATCGAGCATCCCAGCCGGTTCGAAAGGCATAGTCCGTTAAAGATCGAGATCCATAGCTTGTTTATGATCCACCAACAGCAGCCATTGAAGGAGTACCACCAGTAGCATTTGAACCAAACCAAGTTTACCGAACAAAAGCAGCACCATGAGCAAAGGCCTAGACAAGAGAGGGGATAAGTGGCAGAGGTGGTTGATCGCCTTTGTTGACCGAGAACCCATTGATCCATAACCAGTTAAAAGGGCGGATCCCAGCGCAGAGACAAGGGTGGGCGGCAGCTCATAATTCTTGGAATGATGGCAGGGTAGGCGAAGCAAGCTTAATTCCGAGCACGTAGGGATCGTCTTAGAGCTCAAAACTATACATCAGGATAATTCCTCTAAAGGTGGGCTAAAAACCCAGATTAATAGGTAGGAGAGTGCACAAAAGCGGAGCGAACACCAACCTTGAACCTAAGGCCCTTTTCTTAATGGGATAAGAGCAAGGCCGGCCCGAGCGAGCTGCTTATTAATCCATTCGCAAATGCAAAGGTCGGTAACCATAAACCGTTCGAGAGTAAGCATCCTCGCCAGAGAAATGGGAAGCACCTAGACTAGCTCCAACTATGGCTTACAAACGAAACGACACTCTGGTCCAAAAACAAGGCAAGGTAGGAAGCTTTGGCGGTTTACTACAGGAAGGAATGCACCTAAGCTCGGGACCAGGTTGTAGGAACCAGGGGCAACGGGGTTAGGTGCACAAGGAAGGAAAGAAGCACACGATCTAGGGCATGACCCGAGGCGAATGCTCCTAAGCTCGAAGATAACAATGCTACTTACCTATCAGCAGAGAAAGAAATAGCAGCAGAGAAAGGAAAGCCAGGAGCAGGGGGAAAGGTATTTCCCGGTTAGTTTAGTACGGTATTCCCCGGGTAGATTAAGAGAGGACATTGGTTCGGGACCTTAAGTGCTGGCGTGCTATTGCTCTTGCTGGCGTATTCGCTTGGTCCATCGCTCGGTGGGAACAGGGCTTGGGAATAGGGCTTGGGAACAGGGCTTGGGAACAGGGGAGGTCGTGCGTCTCAGGGTCGTGTGTCTCAGGGTCGCGGGGTTGGTTCTCGGGCTTAGGCTTAGCTCATTCCTGCTGCTCTTGCTTGCTGGCGGGGAGTTGGGGTACATCGCTTCGCTTGCTGGCGGGGTTGGATCGGGGAAGTTCAATGATCCAAGACCTCTTTTGGGGAGAGGCTATTTATAAAATTGAGCTCAATCAGTAAACAATTAGCCCAATGTCGGTTGCTGATAGAGGAGGAAAGCCGGGAAAAAGCAATAGGAGAGAAGCGAAAAGAAATGGGGAACATAAAAAAAGAATCGCCAGGTGGCGGTGGTATTCCGATTTATGGTAAATTGGTAACGTCGGAGTAAACTGCGGCTTGTGAGTAGGATGAGGTGATAACGGTCGATTGATGTTCGTATTTGGGTTGACTAAGTTTCGCATCAAGGTGACAGGATTCGAGGCCCTCTGTACCCAAAACGGATGCGCTAACCGGACTGCGCTACACTTTGTCTCACCCCTGCTAATCCCAATGAAGATTCCTTCTATCTATGCTATGATTGCGGATGTGTGTGATCGATGAACACCAAAACCAACCCCTCGCTTATCATTTGTTTGGTCTGGAACTTGCCCTTACCTTCCTTCCTTCTAAGTGGAAATTTTGAGAGCGCGAACCTGTCCTCGCCCTCCTCGCTCTCCTTATGTCAAGCGAGCAGTTTCTCCTCGGGCTAGATAGAAGGGCTTTCCTATTCTTTTATGTGCACCTTGTCAATCAATGCAACCACCCTCTATGGCCAGCTTCTGAAAACCTATTGCCGCGGTGAACTTTGAGACGTTAAGTGGAAGAGCGACCTAGGCCTTGAACCCTTGCTTCCCCTAGAGTCGTTAGTGTGATCTACGCCTGCTTCAATAGCTTCCTTTTCCTATCAGTCGACTGACCCAAGACTCGATTTCCTCTTGAGAAGGCTGGTTGGCTCGAAAAAAGGGTATTGGATGTTCACGATCGTAAAAGGGCTTAAACTAACTAGGAAGAAGTCACATTCTTGTCTGCCCGAGCTAAATCGTAAGGCTGGGCTTGGTTTGGTGATCACCCGAACCGGACACGAGCCCTGCTCGTTGGTCAAGGAGAAGAGGCTAAGTTGGAGGGAGGACGATGGTCGCTTCTGATGTTCCGATCCCATTTTTAGAGAGACTTACGTGGACCAGGGTGAACTAGCACTGAATGCTAGCTGGTGGACGAGGAAGCCCTTCTACTCCTATGGCAATAGAAATATTCGTTACGTTAGTCGTCATTCATTTAGTCAGCATTAAATACGTAATAATCCAAGGCCCCCGATCTATAAATGATGATTGGTTCGCCTAGCAGCAGATAATAAAATATAAGATCCGTTAGGATACGACTAGACTATGTCATATCGAGATAGATCAGAGAGAGAGCATAATCATTTGCTCATCACCTCCTATTTGAATCGAATAGTTGGGTTTGAGGTGGTTTGAATCGAATAGTTGGGTTTGAGGTGGAACCTAATCCACTCAATCACTATTCCAAACCAATCAAATGTCTTTCAAATAAATTAAGGTCTAATCCTCTGCTCATAAAATCCCAGTTTGAGCAAGCATTCTTTAGAGAATCTAATCAGAGAGTAAGGAGAAGAATGAACAGATGTTGTAAGAGCTCTTGACCAATCCTCTTTTCCCCTAAATACTTCTATTCATCAGTGTGGATGGAACTTCGAAAATGGATCGAATCTCTTCGATGTTCGAATGATGATCTAAGATGATATAGAGCTTTTCTAAGAGCTACCTCTCTGATTCAGCTCAAGACTGGGTACTTCTCCCCGGGGTTAGAGGTCTAATCGAGTTCACCCCGAGAATCAGAATTAGAGAGATCTTTGAACAACTGCTTCTCGGGGTGAACAGGAGTGGGGATGAATTCAAACGTTAGGAGGTAGGTCATAGAGTATTTAATCCAATTCTTTCAACATCTAAACATCTAATCGAGCATTGAAGAGCAAGCAGATCTTTTGAGCTGATAGAATATTATTACTCTTCTCATCAAACATGAAAGAGATAGATAGAGAGGTTCAACCCAGAGATAGGAGGTCTGCTTAAGTGCAATGAAGATTGATCTAAGATTGAAAATAGATTGAAAATCGTTTGAAGAGCAGTCTTGAACGATTATGAATTAATACGATTGAAGAAGAAGATTGAACCGAAGAAAAGGCTGGACGACTCAACCTTCAATCAATGTCCCCTGCTGCTCATTTTCCATGAGTCGAACCCGTAGTCCGGTAGGCAAGCCAAAGGGAAGGAGTCGAAGAAGAGGTTCGTCAGGCCAGAGGGCAAGACGACTGAGCCGAAACCGCCCTATATATTGATAGGAGCGGATATAGTGAAGTGTTTCGATAACCTCGATAATTATAAGTTATTTACGGCGGTGCGATCCTTCATCGACGATGACCGAATAGTGAATCTCATCGATTTGTTTCTCCAGACAGATATTGTTTATCGAGAAAGAATAAATTACAACTATTCGGCCGAATCAAAAGGGATAGCACAAGGGTGTTCACTCTCCCCGGTGCTGCTAAACATGTATCTCCATTCCTTCGATCTGGCTATGTCCCGCTATTGCGGTACCTATCCGCAGGTCCATTATGCCCGATATGCAGACGATCTACTTATAGGTAGGCATCTGTGCAACTGGGTCGACGGATAACCAGATCTCTTATCAACAGGTCTCTAAATTCATTATTGAATCCATTCAAGATCGGAATTTATCACTCAAAATCACGCAGGGAAAGCCCTTTATATTATATTCCTGGGAATCCGTGTCCTGATAAAACAGGGTGGACACGTCAATCTCACAGCTCCCTTGGACAGAATCCATCACAAGATCCGAAGAATGGTTCCTCCCGGGCCCTATCAGCCGGATAAAGAGGAATTAATAAACCTAACCCCTGCTGCTCTCCAATAAAGGAAGGAGATATAATAAGGGGGTTGGTATGATGGGGGAACAGCGCTATCCGAGGTCGATGAGGACGAGCAATGTAACTAAGAATGGGAAAATTATGAGGGTATAGAGGGGGGTGTGGTGGTGCTATCTGGGAGCAAGATAGAGAGAAAGGCTTGCTTAGATGATATGGGGTACGATAGAAGGAGAGTGGATATGTTTAATCTCTCGAATTATTGGAAAAATTATTCATCACGAAACATCTCCTCTGCCTAGTAGAATCATCACACACCATTCTCCACATCGTCCCATCTACGCCACTAGAGCCCTGTACCCCTTCAGAACCCCAAGCAATGGCACTAATTCCATTTTCGGGCCTCCTTCTAACGGTTCAAGTCGCATCGCCTCCAGCCCTCCTTTATGACTCACCAAAAGAAATCGTGACTTTGAGCTCAGTGTCCGATCCGACCATGATCAATGGCGGTGACAGATTGGGTAAATAAAAAGTATAGGTTGCTGGCTGGTAGAGGATTCGTATCCACCCCCCCATTCTAGAGAGGGACTGGTCCTGGGACTCAGCAGAGCATCAGGGGGCTCCATGAAACTAGTATATAATATTTGGAAGAGGATTCGGCCACTGCAGCATCAGAGCAGATTCCTCCCCTACTTCTTCTATAGTGCGTGGGCTAGTCATGAAGACAGATTCGATTGACCAATTCATCAAATAAACAGAATCCTGCATTTCTAGCTGGCTGGCACAAGCTATAGTTGGCAAAAGCAGATTTGATTCGTGATTGAAACCGAAGACCCAGTCCGGGGCATCCAAACACATCCTCTATCTCATTGTTCTAGTGCTGATTCCCCTTCGTACTAGATCTTGACAAGGATATTTACGTGGAGCCATCCTTTCTCACCTTTTGATTGATGCCGGGCGGGTTCGTAGGCATAATCGGTAACTGGGTTCCCTAACTCGAATTTGGCTTTAGTAAAGTGGCTTTTTGAAGAACTCTGCTACCTCCCTAAGTGGCTTTCCCCCCCACCCATGGATCACACCTAGCCTCCTTCTGGGCATAGTTCCAGGCCAGGCTCTACTCTAGTGAGCAGGGCAGTTATAAGCTTAGGCGGCGGGTGATTAAGGCTAGCCGGGCGTTCGTGTTGGCAGAGCAAGTCCTACATCCTACCCTACTCATACATAGATTAAAAAACCATGATGTGCCTAACTTCGTACCTCGGCTATGGTTTAGTTTAGTAGGGCCCCTGCCCCATTTGAGAGCGATAGGCCACCTCACCCATCGGATGGATGAGCGACTTTGTTCCTCTCCCGTTGGTCGAGAGTTCGCTGCCTCACCCTTTTGGTCGAGTCACTTAACGTACCTCCTCACCCTAATGGGTGATAAATCAATTACCTTTGTTGGACGAGTCACAATATCCTTCCATCTCTAGAGAGGACACCCTAGCGATAGTCCTTCCACCGATGTATTTCCTTAGCCCAGAGACTAAAGCAAGAGACTCAAGTCTGTCTTTCCTTGGCCCAGCCTTGGCCCAGCCTTGGCCCAGAGACTAATGTCTTTCCTTGGCCCAGTTTGCGGTAACGAGATGGATATCTGGCTAGGCATTACGATCTGGCTTTCCTATCTAGGCAGGACAGGCTTGACTCGAATGCCGGGTATCGTCTGCAGGAAGGACAGCCAGGGAGATAAGTAAGGTAACTGGCTTCAGCAATTATTCATAAGCTGCTTCTCCGGTTTAAGTTCCTGCCAGTACAAGAAGTCTTGTAGCATCCTATCCTAAAGAAACAGGAGGTACACTGCAGAGGGTCGTTCTCTGCTCAGGGCTCTGTCCCCAGTAGCTCACTCCCACGCACAAGTCTGAGATGTAAGCCCGCCAGCCATTATATAGAGGACCAAGAATGGTAAGAAGGGGGTTTTAGGTTATATAACTCAGAGGCACACTGCGGTTGGCAGATACGCAAGGGCAAGCGGTAGGGTCAGAGAATGGCCACGCGGATATTGAACCTATTCAGTCCAGTATCAGCGCTGTTAAGCGTATACATTTCCATAGCTTTACCGAGCATCAAACACACCACCCCATATCAAGGTTGTCAATACAGGGGCCCGGCTATCCTGTCCCAGACCAAACGCAGTTCCCTTGGCTTTATACCACGTATCCACTTGGGTCCAGCAAAGGGGTAGTGAGTACCCAAAATATTGGCCGTAAGATTATATAGCTGTTGCGGTGCCAACAGACTCACTATCATTTGCACCTATTGGCTGTCTCGTTGCAGGTCTCAAGGGGGGGGAGGGCCTAGCCCATTCCTTTTCCATCCAACAGTCCAATCCGTACCCACAGGAACAACAGCAGATCACACAGCGGCAGAATCACTCGTAATCTACCATATAGATGTCATCTGATTCATCGAATTAATGTTCGACTTTGATGGCCAACTCCCTATTAGGCAATTCCTGCCTAGATCGTTTATTCCTTACCCCCAACAAAGTATTATCAATGTAGTGCTTATGCACGAAGGAACACAGAGGATTTGGTAAACTCCTATGCTGATCCCTGGTCAAATCTCCAGCACGAACAAAAGTGTCGTTAGGTCTAAGTGGAGATTTTATCGAAACCGAAATGCGAAGAAAGCTGCTAAAATATCCCCACGCAAATTTCTAGTGCTTAGATGCCGCTGATAGGGCTGGTAGGTACATAAAGGGCTAGGGGTTAGGTCACAGATGGTAAATTGCTCTCGGAGCATAGGTGGGAGCACTTAGCGTTTATGGAATTATTAACTAGAGAGCTTACTTAATTATGTGAACATGCCTATCCCATGACACTAGATCCAGGGAAAGAGATCCGGACCTGTACACTCGATATGAATTCCGAACATCGAACAAGTTTTGGATATTCTACCCGGATTCTTTTACCCAAGTGAGCAATGAGAGGGAATGCATACCATGCCTCAAGAACCTATGTAAGTCGATAAAGAGCATTGAGGGATCGGGGATAACTTCTTACTATCACAGGATCAGAGTTGGGGAGAGTTACAATTTAGCATACATTGGGTCTTGTTGCGCATCAGAAGCTGGGGATATCATCCGGGGGTAGATCAACCTGAATAAAATGCCTGGTTCCTTATAATGCAAGGATACATCGCAGACAATAATGAAGACATATCATGCTACAGACAGGGTAACTGGTACAGATACGTAGTATACGTGATAGGAATAGACGAATGCAAAACCGTTACACACGCACAGAGACAATAAAGATAGATATACAACGGGCATTAAGGAACTTACAGGGGAAACACCTGATTTGGAGAGGGAACCGAGGGAGCCGAGATACGCTTATTCAGAAGCAATTTGCCCCGTTGGCGTAACACCACACCGTGTTCAAACGTAATACCTATCAGTTTGATCAGTTCGAGATGCACACCTGAACGACAAGATACCAACCAACCACAATAGTTCCAATGGAAAAAAGAACGCTGGTAGAGGGCCTAGGTCCTTCATAGATAGATAGACGATATTATTTTGGTAGGGGCCTACACTGACTTGATTCTAGCCAGAAAGAGAATCGATATGGCTATAGGTCACCTTCATGCAGCTACTATCATCAGTCCGGAGCCGAGCTTTACTTGTTACTCATAGGGCACAGATTGAACACCCATAGATAAAAATACAGCTCAAATTTTTGGAATTGGTTTTGACAGGCTGGGCAATCTTACCCGGTTGGTTATGCTCTAGCCGCTTACCCAGTAATAGCAACAGTATATCTAGCAACAGTAGATGCAGTTGGTCCAGTCAACTAAGTTGATCCAGTTTCTTCTGTAGATAAAGCAGTCATTGAAGCATCCGTTGATCCAGCGCCAGTAGTAGTTTACCCAGCAGCAGTGGTCGATTCAGTAGTTGACTAAGCAGCTTATGAACGAGATCGAGACCCAGATCCTTTTATTTATTACCCAGCAGATCGAGATTCTTACTTTCGTAAGCGAGGTCCATATCCAGTCCCACCACCAACAGCACGAGAGTCAGTAGTTCCAGAAGCACCACCACCAGCACCATCAGTAGCAGAGGAAGCAAAGGCAGCTGACCTAGCTTAATATCCAGCTCCAGTAGTTCCATACCCCATTGCTTATTCCGTTGATTATTACTTTTACTACGCAGTTAATCCAGCAGATTATGCAGTCGTTTCTTACCCAGCAGTTGACTCAGTGGATTCTGTCGATTAAGCCGCAGTTGATTCGGTTGGCTCAGCAGCAACAGTTGATTCGGTTGGTTCAGTTGAAGCACCACCTGTATAAGCATCTGTAGAAGTACCTGTAGAAGCACCCCCACTAGTTTCAGTCGAAGAAGCAGCTGTTAATTCTGTATATGAAGAAGCAGTTGATCCAGTGAAACCAACAGCACCTATTGAACCAACAGAGTAAGCAGCAGAGACAGTAACAGAGGGAGCAAGGGCAGCAGGAGGTGGGAGCAGATCATCCAGTTCATTCGGTCGGGACCAGACGCAAAGGCGTAGAAGGCAGTTGATCATCCCTAGCAGCATCAGTGGTAGAGTTCCCAGACGCAGGGGAGCCCGCAGCTTTCCTTCGCTCAGCCAGATTCACCAGATTGAGACCCAGTGAACACATGAAATACATAGGGTGTTCACATTGTACCGATTTATGTACATGTGGCTATTGTGTTACCCTAATCAATAGACCCTATTAACACGTAAAATATATGGGTGTTTACAATCTCTGATATCTATCACATACACCTATCTTACTGAATATACGTGGTATCTATACATATTACCTATATTATGGAAATGAGATTGGTACTATTACTACTACTGCCTAATTTCACCATATTGTAGCCTTTACCGTTGAATGCAATGAATAAGGGAACATGAAAAGGCATACACATATGGAATGGCAGTTATAAGGAAGTAAATAACCAATATGAATAGGATAGTACAGATCATAGCCTCCTAGTAATGTGATTACATTGAGCACATGGTCAATACGAGTCCTGGTGTCATCATTACCTTTCATACTAGTACTAATACAGTGGATCCTAGCTCATGTCTAATCAAGCCCTTGTTGAAACCTGATCAAAGCTCTTGTTAGTGTGTTACCGTGTTTCTCCTTCTTCTCCTAGTATTGTTCCCATCATATCGATTAGACTTATAGCATGTATTGTAAATCACACGGTATATCTTATACATAGCTTACTCTGCTCTTGATTAGCTGTTATGTCAATTGGGTTACATATCGTACTTTATTATCTAGAAAGCTGTAGGTTATCATATCTTATACCCGTATATTCCTGGGACATAAGGTGATCCAATATATGACCTCTATAGAATAGTAATGGTTTTCTTCCATTAGTGTTAGTTTACCACGTATCGTAATAAGTATGTCGTTTCCCTTTATTCCCATAATAATGGTAATATGGTTAACCTCATCCTTTTACTCGGTTGTGGTAATATAGATAATGCCATTCATTATGGTAAGATGGTGGTTATATTGTAGTAATAAGACCATACCTTATTGAACATCATGGTTGTAGTACTAATACCATACCTTATTGAACATCATGGTTATACTACTATCTCTGCCTAATTACACCGGTTCTAGGAGGATATTCATGGGTGAAATGAATATGGAACTAAGGGAATCGATAGGACTAGTAACCTGTAATGGCAGTACTAAGAAGAGATCAAGTAGAGACAGGTAAGCACTGTTCTGAATAGGGTTCAATCTCCATGGAAGCTGATTTACCCATAGAGCTGACTAAATAGGAGTACTAGTTATCATATTAGTCTGAATGCAATAGTAATGACTCTCAATCAAGAGCACTATGGGTTTCATTCTAACACAAGCAATGGTGAATTAGGCTGTTTTAAATAACTGGTATAAAAGCTAAGTGTCAGAGCTAATGAAAAAACCTATTCTTCTGTTGGACCCCCCCATCTCGAAGACCTACCCAGGCTCCTTACTCCCGGGGTGCAAATATAAGAAAGCAAGCCATCTATTTCCTTCCTTGCCCTACATGCTAGACATACTTTCTCGGGTCTGTGTTTAACTCGGTCGGATATCATGGGGGTATTTTTCTCTCGGCAATGCCCTTCTGGCAATGAGACTGTCTATGCGTGGCTTGTGGTGGGGCTATGTCGGGTGGCTATGTGAGGTGCTTCTGTCGTGTCTATGTGGGGCTATCTATGTATGACTGTCATATGAACCTCTCGTGAATTAACGTATGTAACGCATCTTCATTCCTTCCATCTGTCCCAGTTAAGAACATTCCAAAGGTCCCTGGTAGCATACTTGACCTCGAAATAAAATCCCCTCTGTCTCCTCGACCCTATACCTCAATTAACTTACCGATACGGAACGAACATACGGAACAATAGTCTACCTGGGATTGATGGATGGATGGAGGAACAAGGAAAGAATGCCAATGCATTACATTACATACGTTATTTCGCAACAAGAGGTAGGTGCATACGCCAGTCATACATAGCCGTCGATGCCAGAAGGTAAGTTACTACAATAAAAGCCTTTTCTCATTGCTGATAGACAGTTTCAGAGCCAGTGGTCGCCATAGACATCATAGCCATAAGGGCATTGCCAAGACACTCATTCTCATACATACCCAAGAGATAAGGACCGACCCTATCGGGATGCACAGGGTTCAGCTATTTTCCACCCCCCGGTCACTTAACAATACGGAACAATCGGGCCTACAAATACTCAAAAGGACTACTCACTGGCAGGGTTCGATGGGACAGGGGCCTAAGAAATACACAGGGGTCTACTCCATGGGCCCGGGGCAGGGACAGCGACAGGGTTCGATTGGTGAGATTGGGATGGGGCTGGGGCAGCAGCACTCATATTTTATTCCCTCAATACGCTCGTGACTCTTTCTTCATAAAAAGGACATTCAATGACCCAATTCAGAAGATAAAGACGTACTTTCTCTTATTATATATTATTATATGATGCACCAGTGTCAATAAAATATCCACTCTGGTCTGGTGGGCTGGTCTTCGAGTTCGTTTCCTATCCTTTTAGGTCGAGTAAGGCTGCTGTTGGGCTGATATGCTCTACCCCCTGTAATACTTAAGCCAGTTGCTAACGCATGCTTAGAAGGGAAGGCAAGTCATAAGGCAAGCTCTCCTAACTTTGGACTAATTAGTAAGTTAGTACTTTAGTATTGGACTAATGAGTAAGTGAGTATTGGACTTTGGACGATAAGGATAAGCTTCCTCGATAAGCTAACTCGATAAGGATAAGCTAACTCGATAAGCTTCCTTCCTCTATCGATTGATTAAGCGATTGATATTGATCTTTCCTCTCCCTGTGGTCGAGCCTGCTTGCGCATCCTCTATCGATTCTCGATTGATGCGGTAGTAGGCGAGCCCTTCATTCTGAACCCAGCGCGATCACCAGCTAATGAAGAAGCAGTTGAGGCCAGTGAAACTACACCATTCAACCCCTATCCTGTCGCAGTTGAGTAACTGAATGATCCGCCCACTAATTAAGAAGCAGGAGATTTCACACACCCATAAAGAGATGGTATCGATGCACTACTACCGGCATCCGAGCATCCAGGGAAGAGTGGTTCACCCTCTCACGCATCCAAGCCTCCTGCTGCTATAGCCGCCTCAGAAAGCACTTTTTTGAAAGTTCATTTGTTAATACGTAT
>Ga0228600_1000068_pt1 | contig 14297 bp, 13 predicted proteins | sample CRU5metagenome_FD_182730 | JGI IMG/M metagenome (GOLD analysis project Ga0228600, IMG submission 182730) | Spruce roots microbial communities from Bohemian Forest, Czech Republic - CRU5 | ecosystem: Host-associated > Plants > Roots > Unclassified | place: Czech Republic: South Bohemian Region... | reverse complement strand
AAGCGGAAGCGGACAACGATATGATTCGGTGCCAGGGAACAGTGACCCTAATGATTTCTTTTTTGGGGTAAGAACCGAGCCCAGCCCACTACTAATTAGTACTAAGTAATTAGTAGTCTATCTAAGCCCACCCAACCCATCTATCTGATCTTTACTACCCAACCGGTTGGGCTTTTCAACCTGCCCTCGAATTGGAGAATAGGATTTCATGGTGTCCACCCATGAAAATGTTGAAATTCATTTAGGGCTTACTATTCAAATAGAAGCCAGTTCGACTTCCAAAAGTATTATTATTATTAAGGTGGGTGACCAATAAAGATCAAGCCAAGAATAAAGATATCAAGAAATCAAGTTAAGTCAAGCCAGTGATGATTGAAAATTAATCCATTGTGTTCCCTCTGCACCGGTCACCCCCGGTCGGTCGGTATACGTATATCGTCGATGGAGTGCCAACCCAGTAAGAACTAGAGAAGCACGCCACCACTTTTCCCGTATAGCTTAGGCGTATGAGCTCTTCGCATTTCAATGAATGTATAAATCTCTTGTTGAAGGAGAAATGACACACACATTATAAACGATGCATGCTTGTGTTGTTAATGAAAGCTTTTTTAGGGCAAACAACACGTGGCACCGACCGTGAGGGAGGCTTCATGACCCTAATAAATAGAGAACTAGGAAGGCTGCTTCCGAGGATAGCTGGTCGTGAGAGGATCGGTACCTCGAACACCGGAAAGATGAAGTGAGAGGATCGGTACCTCGAACGAATTCCATAGCTTATGAACCAAGAGTGAATTCCGTAATGTAATTCACCTAATGTTCCTACCAAATTAATAGATAAAAACGTGTGATGCACCCTTCCGAATTCATATAGGTAATTATAAGAGAAAAAAGATGATTCAATGCCCTAATGAAACTCCTAATTAAACTACCTGATTAACCTATTGAAAAGCCAAGATTCGAGGCCCCTAGCTAATGAAGATCGAAAAAGCATGTTGCGAAGTCTCTTCATGAACCTATGGTTTCTCCTAATGAATCTAAAGAATCCATAGAGATAAAATGTGTGATTGCCGGCCGTACCCAACATTTTTGATCGGGCAACATTAGTGAGTGTAGTCAAATTATCTTTTTTGTTTATCAAACATAAATCCTATTACCGTGCTCCGGATGTTGTAAGGTGTTGTCAGGTGTTCTGGTCCTCCTAATTTATAGAGGAAAAAGCATGATGCATCCTACCCCGGCATCATTGTCTCACACCTCCGTGTGTTGTCTCCTTCTGCCTAATGAATAATCCGGTGGTCTCAGCGGGACAGTTTCCCTACTTAAATCTGTAGGTGGGACATTTCAATATGTGGGTAGGTGGGACAGTTCAATTTGTAACCTCCGGGACATTTCATAAATTGATCCGGGAAACTAAAAATGATCTAGGATATAATATATAAAATTATGTGTAAAAAAAGTAGCTACACCTCACCGTAGAGTTCTAGATTCCTTCTATAGTTAGGAGTGTCCTAAGGATCAGTAAGGGTTGTTGGAAGGTAAGTAGAGGCGGGGTACTTTGCCTAAGAAAAGGCTTAGGATCAGGCCTGGTGGATGTCATTCAGGTGTGGAAGTACTGGGGCTGTTGTTTTCGTGGATTGTAATTTGTGCTAGTGTATTATTTGTCCCTGGTTGTCTGTCTTGCTAGGTTCTGTCTCTAGGGATCGTTCTAGTGGTCGAGGCTTAGTGATAGTTTCTATGTTTCGGGATTGAAGTGGATTGAGAGTTCTAGTTCCTAAGGATTACTAAGTGAGTTATAGGAGTAAAGTCTAAACCCATATAACCTAAGAGGAAGGAGCATATCCAATAGCAGGACCAGTGACAGGAGAAGTAGAGGTAGCAGCAGCATAATCCGTAGATACAGCAGCAGCATCTTAACCAGGTCTCGACCAGGCTTTGGTTCTTTAGATCGATATTCTGACCTTCGTGATCATGATCCACGCCCAACATAAGCAGTTGAAACACCAGTAGTAGCACAAGTAGTAGAGACATAGGTAACTGGAACAACTAGAAAGACAGAAGCAAAGCAAGCAGTGGTTCCATGTAGGTATAGTCGGAATTTTAATAGGTTCAAGGTAGGTCCTAAGCTTTATATTATTAAGTTGAGTTCTAGTTCTAGTGAAGATAAGAAGAGTATAAGTATAGTATTCAGGAGTCTTAGTGTTTGCCTAAGTAAGAGTCTATATGTTGAGTAATTGATTCCTTATCGTTAGTAGTTTCCTAAGAATGATAGAGGAGTAATTCCTGTTTCTAGTGTTGTTAAGGTTCTTAAGAGTGTTTGTGCTTAGTTCTATATTCCTGATGCAGAGTTAGGAGTTGACTAAGAATAGAAGTAATATTCCTAATCCTAAGATTGTGAAGAGGGTCTAATAGAATATAAGTAAAGTATTAGTTGAGTCTCATTGCATTTTCTTAAACAAAAAGTAATAAGATGAAAGAATAGAGTTGTAGTTGTAGTTAGTAAGGTAATGAGAGTTCATAGAAGATCCTTATCCTTTGCTGTCTCTTCCTTTGCCTAACGTAGCTTGGGTAAGTATTCCTGATTGCTTACCCTTATAACCTAAGAAGCATAGCTAAGAGAAGCTAATACCTAAGGTTATAAGTTCCTAAGACCTTCTAATCTGTATCTAATCTAAGCTTTCTAATTCCTTGAAAATAGCAAGATTCCTTGACAATAGCAATAATGTATAGTAATTTCTTTCTACTCTAAGGTGACCTAATTCCTTTAGAAGAAGCTAAGGTTTCCTGAGTAAGAGTTCCTTAGTAATTTCTTTAGGTTATAATAATTCTAATTGAGTCATTATTCAACTTATATAGGATTCCTTAATGAGGGGTGTGTGTAAAGTTTCCAAGTAAGAGGGTGTGGGGTGGCTTTCCTAGGTTAAGGTGGTGTGTGGGGCCTGTGGTAACTTCCCCTGGTCTTTTAGTATAGCACTTATACTTTCCCAATCAATATATATTCCTTTCTCTATGAGTTCAGTCTAATAGGATTTAATGAAGTAAGAAGTAATGAAATTATTTTATTGATTGATTCAATGATTTCAACAATTTCTTTGATTAACCAATATAGTGAGTAGAGTTTAGTTTTAGTGATTAAGTATAGTTCGAGGAAGAAAGTATAGTTCTAGTGATAGTTCCTAAGCTAGTTATAGTTTTAGTGAAGATAAGATCCTTCCTATTGTTCCTTATAGAGTTCTAGTTCAGTATAAGATCCGCTAGTTAGAGTATGAGTTAAGTCTAAGGAGAGTTATAGATAGTGAAGTAGCGCAGTAAAAATAATTAATACGCACCCTCAAGAGATAAATACGTATAAATGTGACATACTATGCACCCTAACTCATGATGATGCATGCTTTGTACTCATGATGATCTCATGATGATGCATACTAAGGATATATTGTATATTAATGTTCCTAATAGAATCAATGTTGCCCTATGATGCTAATACCAATGATGCTATGTCATAATGAAGCTAACTCACCTCCTAAGGCAGTACTAATTCAACTTATATATGTCCTAATGTTGTTAATATATGTCCTAATGTTGCTAACCTAATTAGAGAACCCATGTGGCTAATCCCAGCGTTAATAATAGCATGTTGTTACTAACCCCATGAAGCTAAGAGTTGTTTGACGCTAAGAGTTGTTACTAACCGCATGATGCTAATCCCAATGCTAACCAAGCTAAGAAAGAACTAATGAAGCTAACCTGTCTGTCCGGGCCCCGCAGGGCTTACAAGACGCTAACCGAGGAGTAAAGCTCACCAACTCAGTATCAATGCGATGATGCGTTTAAGGCAGTCTAAAAGAAGTAGTTGTCCTAAGGCAGTCCAAAGAATGAATCTAATGTCTGTCAAGCACAAAACTCAACAAGAGTACTACCTAAAGCTCACCAAGGCAGTCCTAATAACTCTAATAGATGTCCTAATGAGCCTAACCTCATTATAGAAACAACCCATGGGCTAACTCCTCCTAATAAAACCTAATAACCTTCTTACCTAACCCTTCTTACCTAACCCTTCTTAAAAGAGAAAAACCAAGGATGTGAGATGAGGTTATAAAATGTGTTGTTGATGCTACAATGATGTTATGGAGCCCTTGTTGCCTCTGACTTTCTCCTAATGATCTCCTAATGAGAAAATGATTGAATTCTCCTCTCCGGTCTCCTCCCCGGTCTAAGGCTTTCAAAGAGCAAAATAGAAGGGTTTGTAAAGTGCCCCCCTGTCGGGTTTGTCTTATAGAAATAGAAGGTTTTTTACGCCATAAGGGTTTTCTGAAGATAACCTGAAACATGCCTTAGACTTAGGGTTTCATTAGGCAAAGTACCCTGAACCTACTTTGATTCCAACAACCTTTACTTCTCCAACGAATATACTCTTCTCTCATTATTAGGAACTACTTGGAATAGAGAACTCGATAAGCAACATATAACTCTCAAGGGAAGACAGCAATAACTTAGGAACAATAGGGGTGAGGTACGAACCTCCCCAACACAAAGCAAAGCATAACAAGGATCTTCAACTAGAACGAAAAGCAATATACTAAACTATCTAGAACTCGACTTAGATTCATTCTCTAATACAACCTCCACCAAGGGAACTAGGAAACTTGCAACGAGACCTAGCTCACTTGCACCCTAAAAAAAGCTAACTTTTATAACCTTCCCCTATATAAATTGAAGCCCTATCTACCCAACTTTGAAACCTTACCCTAGGGAACAACCTCAAACCTTTTATTTATCTTATATTTCAATGGCAACAACCGAAGGAGGGAGACTAGGAAACTTCCACCTTTGCGTCACCGAAGTTAGATTCTTTTACTGCCTTAGAACACCGGAGAGCAGGGGAAGGATGAAATCATTTTATTACTTGTTGTTTCAGACAATCGTATCATTGTTGAATAAAATCATGAGAGGTGTTAAATAGTCTTGTTAGCATGCATCGCAGTAGAACCAGTAGCTTATCCAGTAGCAGTTGATGTTGAAGATCGAGGTTTAGACTAAAGAGCCTTCGATTAATAGGTCGTTTCTCTCGCATGTCGAATGGTATTAAACACTGTGTCCAGGGTAGGGTGCCGCGGGCGTTCTCTTTATCCGAGCATAATCTCTTCGAGACAGGGAAGGACCCTTCTCTCCAACGTAATACTGGGTTCAGCAACCCGAATTCAATCTATTCCTTCGCGCAAGAGGATGCAACAGACAGTGTGGATAGATAAAACGTTCCCCATAAGCCTAGAACTAAACCTCGGCGATGGGCTAGAAGAGAGAGCCATTCAGGGAGGTGGTAGCACCTATTCCCCTAAGTCCTCCCACTCATTCCAATAAGTTCCACCAGACGAGGGAGAGCCATGCTATTCCCAGGCAAGCATATCGATTAAGACAGGGTGGATGCACGCTTCACGGGATGTCGTGCTTTTATTTAGACAGCGATGCTTATATACGCTACACCCAGAACTTCTATGTGCTTTTTTTGATTGATCGATTTGATTGATTTGATCCCACTCGATTAGGAGGTGGAGCAGGATGAGTCCACAGATCAGAAACAGTCTTCTGCGAGGGGTGGGTGAGGATAACCTTCCTTCCTTTAGCCAGTCACCTGTAACCTTCTGCCTTCAACAGAGGCCTAACCAAATCCAACAGCCAGTTTTGATTCTTACTCTCTTGGCTCTTTGCATCCCATGCGCGTGCTCTTTAGCCACTGTATTTTCTACGCTAATTATGTATATCTGTATCTATCTGTATATCTCATTCAGTTTGTGTGTATGTCACTATGACTGTCTCCAGCCGAGCAATGACTGGATCGACTACCGGCTATCGGCTATTGGCAATGACCCTATGTCTGTGCCTCACTCACTCACTTGGCCCCGTACCGTTCCGTACCGTGTAGGGTGTAGTTCTCTGTAGGGTATAGGGTTTAGTTCTTAGAGTTCGTAGGGTCGAGGGGCGAAGCCGTAGAGGTAGAGGGTATAGGTTCAAGTTCTCTGTATGTCTGCTGCTTCTATGTGGGCCGTGGGGATATGTGTTGCTATGGGGATGACTGGTGCTATCGGCAATGCCCTATTGGCTGCTGTAATTGACCTCCAGGCTCTGACCACTGGCTATGACCCCCTGCCAATGACTGGCTGGCAACGACCCTCTGGTAATGACTGGCTTTATCGCTGTCTAAGCGAGGTGCTCTATGCGCGGCTACGCCAGGTGCTTCAATGTGCAGGTGCTGAAGGAACCGTTCCGTAGGGGTAAGCTCCGTCCCGGAGAACATGGGGGGCCTTCTCCTCTTGGCCATGGATGGGTTCTCTCATATCTGTTGTCAACTTGGCTCAACCTCATCACTTCAGGTGGTAACATGGGGAACTTCTCTCTTTCGGGTATGGCATGTTGTTGAACGGGGTATGTTTGAACGGGTATCCTGTGATGTGGGACCACCCATCTTGAATACATACCAACCCCGGCTGCCTTACTCCCGGCAAGTGAAAAAAGCAAGCTATCGCCTTATTTCCATTTGCTTGCCTCACGTGCTAGGCACACTCTTCTCTAACGTATGGCGCACTCACATAAGAGGCGGTTCTTATTTTGGTTACTCCTCTGGTGGGTGGCTAGTTACCGACGTCATATGAGCCAGGGAGATAAGTGACGTTTGAGGAGAATAAATACTTTCCAGAGCCTCTACGAGGGTTTACTTATCTTTTAGCTAAAGAATGAACACAATACCTTAGAAAGCTCTTTTTAGACCCTATATTTTAAGGAATGACTCGTATCATTTCGGTAACTAGAGATAGAATAAAGAGTAGATAATACTCGAAATGAAGTATTTATTTCCCATATTGTCTCATGGGGCTATAGTGATATATAATAAAAGGAAAGAGAATATCGAGGAAAGAGAAGATCGCGTAAGGAAAGGGAAGATCGAGTAAGGAAGGATGGCTCGCCTGACAAAGGAGGGCGAGGAAGGCCAAGGATAAGTAGTATGAGTCGCAACTCGCCTGACATAAGTAGGACTGATTTGCTAACATATTTGAGGTACGTTAAGTGACTCGACCATAAGGGTGTTAACGCTCACTCATCATATGGGTGAGGGAGAGGAACGTAGTCGCTCTTCCGACGCAGGAGGGAGAGGTACGTTAAGTGACTCGACCAACGGGAGAGGAACGTAGTCGCTCGATTCCTTATTTTGGGAGAGGGGAAGAAATCAAGCGCTTTCGGGTAACTAGAGAGATAAGAAAAACCAATATACTGCGAGTAGCCTTAAATTGGTCGTGGAATTTCCCTTCCCGGTCGGTACCCACTAGGTTTAGTGTTCCGTAGAGGTATTTGAAGTCCTTTGCCCCATCGCTTGTCCATATTGATGTTCAGCTGATGCAGTCCTCTCCACACATCCCCCCTCATTCCTATCTTTATCCCTACCTCCATCTATTACTCCATCCTTGCCTATCCCCATTTATTGTCGTCTCGGCGGCTCCCTCTTGTTTTCCCTTACCCGGTGATGGCCCTTCCTCCTTCTACCTTTTATGCTTCCCTCGACTATTCCGACCCACCTTCTGACGAAGACCTTTACGGCCGACTCTCCCTTTTATGCTTCCCTCGAAATTGAATCACCCATCGGCCTTTGACCCAAACCGCCAACCTTCTTCGGCACTATGTGTGGTCACAACCCAACGAACGGGTATTCTCGTTCTTGACTGGCTTATCGTTACTGGCAGATCGTTTTGACCGGCACTATTATGCGTTTCGTTCGACCCAGCGTTCGGCAGCCCCTACGAACCAGCCTTATGAACCTTTCCTCGTGGGTGGCGAATCCGTTGCTACTGAAGAAGCTATCGCTAGGCCTACTTCTCTTTCAACACCCCCCCATTTGACAATAATGCCTACCTATGCTTTCTACAAACCCGAGCGTGCCTATCCGTTACTACCCCCATATTAGGATTTATACCCGCCCTCCTCATCTTCCTATGTTTGCCTTACTACCCTATCTATGCTTACCACTTTCACCTTACTACCTATGCAGACCTACATTCCCTACCTAGGCGGGACTACCCACCAATACCCCGTCCTAACCAAGAGACAGAGCGGGACTACCAGTTACGGATATGCTTTTCTTATTGAAAGAAGAGAATAATATGAGGGGATATTTTTTCTGGCCGACGGAGACGAACGGACAGATCCCTGGCGGGAACAAACGGATAGAGACCTGGCGGTAATGGATGCCAGATGAGGGAGAGAGAGAAAGTGCTGACGGTCACCAGTGACGGATAGATTGAAGGCAATTGATTGGGGATATCTCCGGTAAGATCACTATAGTATTATCAGGTGATGAGTGAAAGCTTAAACACTGCGTCCCTTGGTAAACTAACTTTTGATCTATCGGAGTTCAGGCTCCAAAGCTCCGGATAGAGAGTAGTGAAACTCTAAGTCAACTCTTGCTGAACCAACTGCTGAACTAACACCAAGTGGTTAAATACAGGTAAGGTTTGAAAAGTTTTGGCATCTGATTGGAGAATTGGGAAGCCTTTCCCATGAGAAAAAGCTATTGGAAAAACATTTTAATTTCCTTCATTCCGTGCCTCGGAAAATCTCATATGAAAAGAGCTCTTCCAAACTTAATGACTTAACAAACGATGTTCACTTGGCCGTGTCAAACCTGGAGATTAGCTTTATGTTATCCCAGTCCTCAACCCATAAAGGCCCGCCGATATAAAGAGTTAAGGCTCCGTCTATAAGATCCCCATCTGAAACACCACCTGGGCAGGCACGTTGGGTACCCGGTTTGTTCCGGTCGATCTAAAAAAGCTTCTTAAATGCATGTTTCGCTAAAGTAAACCCTCATTTATCTGGGGTCGAAGGCATATGTTTTCATCTGGGTCTCGAACTAGCATTGTGATTAAGCCAAATCGCCGATTGAATGCGTGTCAGGTTATTCCATCCATTCATCTTCATTATAAGATTCCCTCGCATATTAAGGCACCAAAGCTGGGTCGGAGGTACTGTTCGGAGTTTCAAATCATTTCCCCTCTAGAATTGGCCCACTCCGTGCCTCAGAGTTTGTGTTTCAGAGTTAGCGCCATTCCATGCCTCTTCGATCCTGACCTTTTTCCCTCTCGGAGTTCAGACCCTTTGCTTAACTAGGTTAGGCCACCTTTCAGTATTGCATTTACCACTTTGCACAAGCCGCTCCGCCCCTAAGAATTACCATCTTGGTAGGCCTCCCTCCTTCTATATATTTTCACCCTCCACTGCCGTCGCCCGCTCCTACCCGGGATCCAACCACACTCGATTCTTCCGTCCTACGTGACCTCCGTAAGGCCCCCTCCTCATACGCTTGCTTTCGTGCCACACCCGTCCAATCAAACCCACTTCCCGGCTCCTACTCTTACGCTCGCTGCCATTCGTGCTACAATCGATTCAAGTTTATAAACTTGATCCGGGCGGATATCATAAAATCCAGGGCTCCTTTACTACCAATTTCATATATAAGGGGCTGCTGGTAATTCCTAATATATGCAATTACGCTTCAATCCTCATTCATAAGGAAGGGCTTTCCAGGAGTTGTGTCACTTACCAAACTTACTCACTCGCTCACTTCGTACCTTGGCTTGGCTTTATTCAATCTCCGAAGGCGGGGCATACGAGTCAATACTTTAGATGGTTGTAGGGGTGAAAAAGAACAAGAACATATTTACATAGATCAAGAAAGTATAGAAAAGACCGGAGCGAATTTACATATATAAGTATTTATCACTGTCCTCTTTCCACCTACTTATCCCTCTGGCTTTAGTGACCTGCTCTTGAAAGCTCATAAAAGACAGAATTAGTAGTTGTCTCTTTATACACTTACTTATATCCCTGGCCGGCTAGTTACTATGTTCATTTGGCGCACAAGTCAATGCTTTACCTTGGGGGAACAAATTAGTATAATATGAATCAAATTATTTTCTTGCTCCATTATTCGGAGTTCGCCCTATCCCTATCTGTTCGGTAGTGGTCCAATCCCTGCCTTCCTTCGAATCAATCGCTTCTACGCCTGACCATATATCTCGCTCTTTAAAGCTATCTTTTGAAAGCAGGCTGGCTTTCACTCCCATGCCCCGAAGAGATTGTCAGGCTACGGGGCTTCCTTCCCTCGCTTCTCTCAACTTCATAAACCCCGGCGAGGTAATTGAGAACTCCCTTTAGTAGGCGAATCGGATCAAGGTGAAACCCCAGCCTTGCTTCCCTGCGTAAGGAGGGAACATCCTAGGGGGAAACATAAGAAGTGGTGCCATTACCGAGGACTCTATCTCGGTAGATAACATATAGTTTGATTCCTAGTGTAAAGGGAATTACACTACCAGACACACTGTAGGAGGAATGTATAATTATCTAAGTTCTATCATGAAGAGGTGCCACATTCCTATAGGATAAAGGTCTATACATTCCTTGGAATTTCCTGATGAAATATTGCCTACGAAAGAGCTAAGGAATCACTCCACTAAGTGTGACTCCACTAAGTGTGACTCCACTAGGGAAAAAAGAGTCTCCTAGAAAGTTGGATTCAAGGCCCATCATCATAAGGTCCAAGTCTAAAGGAAAGCTGGTTCCACCATTGTAAAACCTTTACATTCTCTTTTTATTTAAAAAAATACTATCGGGCTCCCCTCCATGTAGGCAGCCTAATTTTATTGTTCCAATATCTGCTTCTATTAATGAGTTTGGAAATATATCCAGTTCTAGTTTTTAGACCTCTTCATTCTTTCTAAGTAAGTTCTCGAGTACGATTGGGGGTTTCGACTCACCTTTAGTTTATTTATCTCGAGGGACCCTTTCATTTGATCAGTCTAGGAGACTAGACACACCCTATTCTCATAAGGACCCATTAGGAGAAAGAGTGAGTATCCTAAGCCCTATCTCTTCTTCTCCTCACTCCAACTCATTCCCCCAAGTTGTGGTTATTCCTACCCTGCAAGTCTTTTTCCATTCTGGAACAACCTCTTCCATTGAAACCCCACAAGCCATCTGATACAAAACCCTAATTCTTGAATGGCTAGGAACTTCTCTGTGAACCCTTGGCTGATGGTGATATTTAAGCCCGTGGTTCTACCCCCTGCAGGCTAGTTAGTCAACCTACCTGAGGGATATCTAAACATATTTCCCCATTTCAATGGATAGAACAACCTCTCTATTGAGGACCATCTTATTGCCTTCCGAGGTTGCACACACAATTTTTCTATAGAGTAGGATGGTCTCTTTTCCAGAATATTGACCCATTCCGTGGAGAGATAAGCAAGAAAATGGTTCAGGAATTTGATTAATAATTCTATCAGACATTGGACCTAGTTCCATGAGAAGTTCCCGAAGAGGTGGGGAGTAAATAAAGAAAACTAGTACTATCTGACTGAGATAAATACCCTCAAGAGAAATAATGGAGAGACCATCCTGGAGTTCATAAGTAGGTTCTGCGAGCTTTATCACTGCATCCTGGAGATTGTAAAGCCATTTGAGCCCACTGGTTTGGTGCCATACGCAGCGGCCTTTGAGGCTGAGTCTTCCCTACACTTAAGATAGAGGAAATCAGCAGATCTAGACACCATGTTGAATGATGCATAAGACCTAGAAAGCAACATGAGAGCCTCAGGGATACCTCTAAAAACCATAGATTCTCCTCTTTATAAAAGGGAATATCCTGTTAGAAGGAAAGGGAAGGAGGATTAAGGTTCACCCGCAAGCCAGGAGCCAATGACCCTCAAAGAAGTGACTAAGCTATTTCATTCCATGGCCAATGACCTAACTAAGATAAAGCAAGGGTAGTCTGATCACTCTTTTGTAGGGCTTGCCCCCAGAGCTCAAAGTAAACCACTCAGAAATAAGCCTCAGTATAGGAGGCCTCCAATTGTACTGCAATGAGAAACTCGGGCCGAAGAGCCCGACATTCCTCAAGCCTCCAGAGCTCAGGCGAACATTATAGTGCCCTCTCCTGCATATTACGATGAATATGATAAGAAAGGTGCTAAGGAGAATGCGGATCATCCCATGGAACTTAATATGAGGATTTCCCACCCCGATGAGAAACTGAGCCTGGAAGAGGATTCTCTTCCCCTTGAATCAGACAGTTTTCTCATGATGGAGGGGGAAGAAGATGTGCAAGGAGACTCAGTTTTCTTAAATGAAGTCTAGACTTTGGACCTATCTCTAGCCTGGCTCAGGATGGTGTCCGACAATATCATGGCTGATTTAAGGAGGAAGTCTAAATTACAGCCAAGGGTGAATGCACCAAACTTCACAAGAGAAGAAGCATCAAGGGGCCCTGAAAATGAAAGAAGTGAGGCATACACTGGTGTCAAAGGATCAAGGAAAGATTCTTCATTGAGGGCCTATTATTTGAAAAAATATCATTGTCCCAATAAGTGAAGAACCCAAAGTGATTTAGCCGCCAAGGCACCCCAAGGAAAATGGAAAAACCACCTCAGCAACACCTTAGTAACCAAATGAGATTCTGGCTAAGCCCCTGATGGTCCTTAAATCCTCAGATGAAACACCTAATGTGCCACCTCCTTTCAACATCAGACACGAGCTAAGAAAACGAAAAATCCCCATGCCTCTGTCAGAAGTGATAAAGAACCTTGTCCATAGAAAGGAAGTGTTTTAATTCCTAGGAATGAAGGAGCAACCCCAAGCCCAATATGCCAAGACCCCAACAATGAAACACAAGAACACAAGTCAGACTGTCAATTTGATGGTTATCTCTTATTATATGCCTCTATAGCATGATTTTATTCACCTCCAAGATGATGCCCCAAAGCTAGTAATCGGGAACTTGCCTGAGGGAAATGACCAGTTGACTCCTCATTTTTAAATCACCCTGGAACTCCAGAATTTCCATCTCCACAACTGCTTGGATGATTTAGGAGCATCTCATTCTTTCATTCCTTTTTCAGTTATGGAGAAGATAGGTTTTAACATAACCAAGCCTTACAAATACCTACACTCATTTGACTCCAAGAAGGTGCAGTGCTTGGGAATGCTCAAAGATTTAGTAGTAGGCATGGTGCAGATCCCAAGGAAGTTTGTGATGATGGATGTGGTGATTGCATATGTTCCCCCCGCATATGGCATGCTTCTATCTAGACATTGGGGAATTTCCATTGGGGGCAATATTCAGTTTGACCTATAATATGCCACTATTCCCATTTGTGGAGGTGGTACTTGTTGCCTGTATAGCGAGCCCAAAATTACCTATGTCATACACAATCCAGATAATCCCTCCAATTTGCCTTCATATAGCACTGATGACATTGGAAACTGTCTTCTTAGTTATGAAGCAGCCCCTATTGATGGAGGGATCTATTTTATATGTGAACAAAAAGAACTAGACCCTTCTAGCCTTTAGACCCTACATTTTGATGGAGTGTGAAATAGAGATGGAAACGAGGTAGGTGTGTTGCTGGTCTCCCCCCAGGTAAAGGAGTTCCTGCACAGTTTCAGGCTAGAGTTTTATTACACAAATAACATCGTCGAGTATGAGGCATTGATCTTCAATTTGGACATGGTTAGAAAGATGGGCATAAAGCAACTCAAGATCTTTAGGGATTCTGATCTAGGTGTAAGTCAGGTGAGGGAAGCTTACAAATAAGGCACCCGAGGCTGAGGCAGTCATGTTGTGTGGGACATATTTGATAATTTCTTTGAAGCTGCCAACATCACTGCCATACCAAGGGAGGAAAATCACAAGGCTGATAACTTAGCCAAATCTGTGGTAAGTTTAAAGCCACCTAATTGAAATCATCTCTCTTATTCTTTCAGAAAAAAGCAAAAATTGGCAGTTCCTTACAATATAAAGCAGTGGCAAGTATTCAAAGATGATGAGAAAAGAAAAAGGTTCCGTAAAATGATGGACAAGTACACCAACATGAATATCAACTCAGATGGGTCAGAGGATGAATACAAATTAGATACTGGTTAGCGTTCTGAGAAAGCCACCCTTGATATGCTTCAAGGTCACAAGATAATAAAGTTGAAGACTAATTTCATCAATCTTTGTGCTAAATTGGACTTTGAACAAGGCCTCCATCAAAGACAACTACCCCTTACCAAAGATGGACCAAATGCTGCAGAAGGTGGTAGGAGAGGAGTAGATTTCCATGATGGATGGATTCTCAGGATACAACCAGGTCAGGATGCACCCTGAATACATCCTAAAGACCACTTTAACAACTCTCTAGGGTATGTTCACTTAGATCAAAATGCTATTTGGTCTAACGAATGCAGGGGCTACTTTCCAAAGATCCATGGACTAT